>OCHL01000723.1_pt1 | contig 26829 bp, 22 predicted proteins | sample 1538421 | NCBI WGS metagenome assembly OCHL01 (sample SAMN04571690, study PRJEB22368) | human gut metagenome | biome: human gut; material: stool | host: Homo sapiens | place: Luxembourg | collected 2012-06-01 | reverse complement strand
GCCCCGGCGAAGCAGATAATCGTTGAACTCTTTCCATGTTCCGGAGTGCTTCAAAACCGCCTTGACGGCATTGAAGATTTCGTATTTCACACGTTCCGAAGCATGGAGTTTCTCCACGTTAGTCTTGCCCTTGTCCTCGGCGTATGTCAGCCCGTACTTGTTCTTAAGTAGTTTTGTGGCGATTTCGTTACGTTTGTAATCGCCTTGGGAAGAGATTACCTTGCCGTCATACCCGATGCGGTTATAGACCAGATGGCAGTGCGGATTGTCCGTGTTATGGTGTCTTACCAGAATAAACTGAGTGTTTTTTATCCCCATCAACTCCATGTATTCCCGAGCTATTTTGGCCATAAATTCATCCGTCAGCAGTGCCTTGTCCTCCGGCTTGAAGCTTAATGCTATATGCCCGACAGGCTGTTTTATCTTCGGATTAAGTTCACGCTGGTAATTGAAACTGGCCGTTATTTCCCGGATATTTTCCAGCAGTACGCCGTCGGAGTCGATGATTTCCGCGCTGTCCTTGCCCATCACGTAACGGATACAGCCGCCGAAGGATTTCCCTTTCTTGATCTTGCCAATCATGACGGCCTCCTTTCTACGTGCCTGTACCGGACAATAATCTCCTTGAGCTTCAGCAGGAGTTCTGTCACCGTCCTTTGGGTACGGTGGAAGCCAGCCTGATGGGACAGCCGGGTCAGCTGGTTCAGGTTGTTCGCCATACCCGTAAGGCTGCGTATGACGGCAGTTTCCTCGGCAGAGAGCCTGGCCGTTATCGTCGTCTCAAATGCTGATACGCGGAGAAATTCCGCCAGCGTGAGGTTGGCCTGTCTGCTGCGTCGGCACAACCGTTCATAGTCTATCTTGGAGAATTTCACTGTAACGGCTTTGCTGAGTTTGTACACTCCGCTTACCCGAGGACGTCCCCTCGGTCTGTTTCTCTTTCTTTCATTCATATTTTCTTCGTTTGATTTCTGATTATTCTTTTTCTCACAATCTGCGACCACCGGGAGCGGATTGTCTCCACTCTTCGGGAGTGGAGCGAGGTTTTTCGGGATGCCCGAAAGATAACCTCGCTAACTCCCAAAACTGAAGTTTTGTCCGTTATTCCCTCAGGTCGGCTCCTAACTGTCTGAATACTGTAATGACTGGAGTCAGTAAGCAAGTCAGTCATTCCGGAAAATGTCACAGCTTTCTCCACTGTTCGAAGTCTTCCGAATAGATTTCAAGATGCTGCCGGGCGATGTTCTCAAGCAGTCCGGAAACACTCATTTTGCGTCCTCCCAACCTGCGGACAAACTCGTCCAGCCTGTCACGTACCTCACCGCTTACGAACACGGGTTTGCGGTCTTCGATTCTCGGCACTTGAAGAAAGGCTTTCCGGTATTCGTCCAGAGAAAGTTTCCTCTGCCTGCTGCTTATACGACGTTGAGACGAGAGAACTGCTTCCTCTTTTACGGTTGACAGTTGTTGGGGTTCGGATGTGGTGTAGATCTGTGCTACCGTTCCTTCTGACTTCTCTTTTTCGGTATCATTCAAGGATGATTCCCTGGCAGTTTCAATACTGCCATCTGACGGGAGTATGAGTGACATATCCGTACCTGTCATAGCCTCCCACTCTTCTTTGGTCAAGTTCTTTTTTGTTGCCATACATTTTTGATTTAATCGGTTTACTCACTGGTCTCGGTGCGCACCTCGACTCATTGTTGTGAGCAAAGGAAGTGTGTATAGTAAACAGAATCAAGCAAATGGAGATACCGTGGCAATTATGTTACCCTATGCACAATACCAATTGGGCGGTCGGTGCAGGCTGCTGTGATTTGCTGGAGTGATTCTTCCATACCGGATTATTCAAGCGGATTCCGTTTATGAAGAAGGCTCATTGTATGCGGTTGATATGTAACATGATGTCATTCCGGGTAACGCATCGTCACCGGTCTGAAAATCCATTGCAGTATGATTTCTACTGCTTTTATTTGCAGTGGGAATAGAAAAAACGGTCTATTTCCTGCTGAAAATAAGACGACGAGATATGATGGGATATCGGCTGTAAAAGACCTGTTCTGTTACGGAATTTTGAATATATGTTTAACTAGAAAATAAAGGAGACAATGGAAATCATCAGCTTTGAAAAAAGGACTTTCGAGGAGATTGCCGCCAAACTGGATCACTTTGTGCAGCGGGTGGAAAGTCTGTGCCGTGAACACGGTGGAAAAGAAACAAGTGAATGGATGGACAACCACGAGGTCTGCCGCAGGTTGCGTATCAGTCCGAGAACCTTGCAGACCTTGAGAGATAACGGAACGCTTGCCTTTACCAAAATCGGGAACCGGACTTACTACCGTCCCGATGACGTGGAGCGTGTGGTCGGGAACGTGGAAGATAAACGCAAGGAAGCCCGCTGGAAAGGCAAGACCATTTGAACGAGTACAAAAATAATTATAACCAATATCAAACGCGTATGAGTAATGAAATCAGAGAAAGGGATCACGAGTGGGTAAAGGCGTTCCACTCGAATTTCGACAGGCTGTTGGTTCTGCTTGAAAAGTTATTGGAAAAACGGCAACCGTCTGCCTATGGCGATGAACTGCTGACGGACAAGGAAGTGGCATACCTGCTGAAAGTAAGCCGGAGAACCTTGCAGGACTACCGCAACAACGGCATTCTGCCTTACACACAGGTAGGCGGCAAGATTCTCTACCGGGCTTCCGACATAGAAAAGACACTGATGAAAGGGTACAAGGAAGCGTACAGATACAAAAGAAGCTGACACGCCAAACGCTCCACAAAGGATACGTATGGATTTTGATTTTTCTGGAGGGAGCGCAGTTTGCCGTCTGCCCATTTAATTTGTGTTTCTAAAAAACAGCCTTTCCAAATGATAAAATAACAGCATATAGTATTAGGCCCTATTTGAACCAATCTATATGCTGTTTTATCTTTATCTTCTGACTTTTCCGTCAGTCGCTTGTTTCCGCTGCCGTCGGCGTCCATTGTACAGACGTGAAAGGGAAAAGGTTTTCGGGCTGAATACGCTCTGAAAGAGGAAGATTCTGCCCGAAACGGCACAGCCGCCAGACCTTTTCGCTTTCATTAGAGTCTGTACTAACTTCTATGGACGGCGAGGAAATGGGCGACTGACAAGTTATATTATCTTTATAATTTCATTTTCCAACTATAGCACCATTCTCTTAATCTTTTAATGGCCTCATCATTATTTAAATAATCAAGATCTGGCAAACTCAATATTTTTATTCGAGTATGTGCGTCTATTTTTTCTAATTCTTTTGTTGCTGCTAAATACGGTATCATAGGAGTAGGTATTAAAACACATACACGATATTTAAATTTAAGCTCAAGCGTATATATTACAAAAAATCCACGATATTTATTATCCTGTGTCAAATATATGCCATCTGGAATCGAAATATTCTGTATAGTCCATAACCTATCAGGGAGATGAAATACATCTGGATCTAAAATTTGTTTTCTTAAATCATCATAATATGTATCATATAAAAGGGAATAACCAGTTCTTGCAAAAAGCAATAAATAGGCATTTTTAATTAGAGCAGCTGAAATTCTACGTTCATCTCTTTTTAAAGGCAAATCTTCAATATTAACTAATTCATTAGGCAGTAATATGTTATCATGAAAATCAGCCCATACTTTCGGATTGTTCTTTTTGGTATTAACCAACAATTTGATTGTTCTATCTTCATCAACTTGAAGATCTGCATTTAATATTTTACCATTCTTTTCAATATGTATTTTCCTTTTTTCATCAGGAAGGAATAAATGTTGTTCTCTCAATTTTATTGCATTTAATAAATGAATATCTATTTCTGAACCACAAGTACTATTACAGTTCTTACAAGTAAGAACTATACGTTTCCCTCCTAAAGAATGTTGTGGAACATCCTCTTCTGTAAGTACATTCCTAACATCCTGTTCTTTGTAGGTATTCAAACACAAAGGACATAAATAATCGCCTTCAATATTAATATTATATGCTACTAATTTATTAATATTGTTATGCATATTTATATAATACACCTTTCTATCCATAAATATTACGCTTTTATGTGGATTATCACAAATATACAGATTTGATTATTACCGAGTAAATATCTTTGTATCAATTCTATTTTTTATCAGTTTATCCATATCCTCTGAAATCTTATCATCTGTAACTTTTGCGTATCCTTGTGTAGTTTTGATATTTGTATGTCCCATCATCTTTGAGATGCTTTCCATGGAAACTCCGGCAGAAACCATCATGGTACCGAAAGTATGACGGCTTTGATGGTATGACAAGTTATGCTTGAACTGAAGCGAAAATCCCAATTCATGTATCTCAAACCAAATCATACTCCGTATGGGTAACGGGAAGATGGGCTTACTGTCATCTGTCGTATTATACAAGGAAATTATCTGCTCAGCTACCGGATGCAATGGTATAAATGACTCAACGCTTGTTTTCTTGCGGTATGTTCTGATATATTTCCGTCCTTCCGCAGTTGTACCTATATGATGCGGATAGAGATTGCGTACATCAACGTAAGCCAAACCGCAAAAACATGAAAATATAAAGGTTCTTCTTGCAAGTTCCTGTAGTGGATCCGGTTTTGGATGGCTCATTATCTCCTGAAGCTGGTTCTTACTTATATACATGAGCTTTGTAGGTGCCTTCTTTTCATATTTTATATCATCCAAAGGATTATATCTCAAGATTCCGTTGTCAACAGCAAGATAGACCAGACGTTTCAGCCAGCAAAGACAATGGTTACGGTATGATGGTTTATGAGGGTAATTTGTTTTCAGATACAAAATGAAATTGGCGCCAAACTCTTCGGTAATATCTGTAAAAAGCATGTCCTCCTTACCCAGAGAACGGATGTATTCCCCCAGATAGTAATGATACATTTTTGATTGCCTGTAACTGGAGGTTGAATCTATTTGAATGGAACGGATTTTCAGATTTTCCCGTTCCACCTCCCCTGCCTGTAATATGTACTTCGGGATGTCGGCAGTTCCTGTCATGGCTGTTTTCAGAAGTTCCGCACTGATAACTCCATTCACTTTCAATAGTTCAGCATAAGTTTCATCTACGCGTTTTTTATATTCACAAAGCATTCCGTTCAGTCTGTTGTTTTTGACTTCTCCTTTCTTGCTGTTCCACTCTTCCGGCTCGCAATATAACCCGGTCGATAATGCAACAGCCTTTCCGTCTATTGTAATACGACACATGATTGATGTGGTCCCGTCAGATTTGACTTTACCACGGTTTATATAATATAGTTGCTTATATGTACTTCTCATGATTCTTTCTTTTTTGATTTTATAATACCAGTTTCATATCACTTGTTGCTTCGATGAATTTATCCATATCCTCAAAAAGTTTTTTAGGAGTTACCCTTGCATAAAGCTGGGTAGTAGTCAGATTGGTATGGCCCAGCATTTTGCTGATTGTTTCAATAGGAACACCAGCTTCAAGGGTTATCAGACTTCCGAAGGTATGTCTTCCCATGTGATAGACCAGGTCACAGCTTATGCCAGCCAGATCCCGCAAACCTTTCATGTGCCGTCGCATATTGGGATGGTGTATCATCGGGAAAAGCTCATCCCTTTCATCCGAACGATATTTTTCTATTAAAGCGATAGCCTCCGGCAGCAATTTGACGCGTGCCTGATAATCATTTTTCTTTCTCAGATACTTTAACCACAAATCGCCCTTATCATCCTTGTATATATTCTCTCGGGTAATTGAAACCGCATCCGCATATGGGACTCCTGTATAACAGGCGAAAAGGAATAAATCTCTGGCTATGTTATGAGTGACTCTTTCCGGTGGTATTACAACATCACGGATCTTCTCAAAATCTTCACGACTCAAAGCCCGTGGTGGTTTACGGTGCTCTTGGGGCAGTTTGAAATTCACAAAATAACGCTTTTCCGCATATCCTTCCTTAAATGCCATCCGACAGATTTTCTTCAGGATGGCCAGATAATGTCTTGCCGTATCTACCGCAAGTCCTTTGTCCTTCAGAATATAATCCTGAAACTCCCAAGGGATGTGTTCATTCAACTGACCAAAAGTGACATCACTTGTCTTGAATCGTTTTTGAATATATTCACCAAGATACCTACGGGTGTAAATGTATGTTGACATGGAGCTTTTTGCCACATCTATACCAATTCTAGAGCGCATATCCTCTATATGCATATCAAGTCGTTTCAACAGAGTCATCTGGGTTTCCACACTTCCCTGGAAAAGCTCTTTTACGACAGTCGCGTCAAAATCAATCTTACGTTCTACAAGTGAATCAAATGCAGAATTGACAGAAAGCAAGAGCCGGTCAATTTTTGCATTAATATCAACGGCTTCTTTACTCTTTCCATTCAGTCGGCTCTCTCTTGGATTCCATAACTCCGGAGTACATGACAGCTTACAACTGAATTGCGCCATCGTGTTGTTTACCGTTATTCGCCCCATTATCGGAGCCTTTCCGAATTTGTCAAGACCGCTCTTTTTCAGGTAGAGCAACACCTTGAATTTTTCTACTTTCATACGCTTATTTTTAATGGCAAAATTACCTGTTTTATAAGCGTCCTTTGATATGCAAAATGCTGACATATAGTGAATAATAGCCTCTGTGACGGTTTCTTCATTGTTCAGCCTGTTACCTATTCGGTTCAGGTAACTGGGCAGCTAACATTCTGGTAACTGAACACCTGCAATAACCTGTCCATTTTTGCTTTCCATTATCTCAGCAAAAAACAGAATTTTTGCTCATATTCAACCAATTACGTTTTCCTTTCTCATCTCTTCATCTGCTTGCTTCTTGTATTCTGTTCCATGTGGCCCGCCATAGTTTCGCTTCGCTATTGCTGGAAAATGGTGTTGACATATATACAATAAAAGATTTAATGGGTCATACAAATGTCAGAACCACGCAGATTTATACGCACATCGTGAACGAACAGAAAGAAAAAGCTGCTAATACATTACACATCGAAAATTTGACTTTGTAGGTCATGGTGGAAACTTCCACCCTTGAGCATCAATGACTTATAACAAAGAATCATAAACGCATCATAAACACATCATAATTTACCCCTCATTAAGCACCTGCTTTTTGAGGGGTATTTTGCATCATAGAAACTCTCAATGGAGAGCATTTTACTATAAAAAGAGTTTGCTCCCTCTTTTATTATCTTTTTGTGTTAATGAAAATTAAATCTATCGGTGGTGAATGAGTGGGTAATTGGTGGCTTTCAAGCACCTATTTAGCCCCCATAAACATACATATACTTTTGCGGCATTAACTCTAAAATACGAAAGATATGGCTTATAAAGTAAATTCGTTGGAGGAGATGCCAAATGCATTGTCCTACCTGATTGAGTCCGTAGAGGCTCTACAATCTAAAGTAAATGCCCTGCAGAATAAGCAGGCAAGTAATTCACCCAAGTGGATGGATATAGATGAGCTCTGTGCTTACCTACCATCGCATCCTGCCAAGCAAACGGTTTATGGATGGGTTTCAGCCAAACAAATCCCCGTACATAAAATAAATAAGGCTCTGGCTTTTCTACAATCAGAAATTGATGACTGGTTGAAGAACAAATCGCATAAGACACAGGATGAATTGATGGAGGAAGCCAGACGATTTGTTGAATCCAAAAAGATTATCAGATGATGGGAACGGCTGATTATTGTTTTTCATTCTTTCGCAAGCCCATCCAGAACATCGAACCGATAAGAGCTGTAGGTATTGTGGATGTGTACCGCTATATCACTGGGCATTATGCACAACCACAAACCGAAGCCTTGCGTCTGATGGCAACTTCTCCTGAAGCCAAAAGGTACAAAGCCACCCATTTTGACTATTGTACCTTTTCTGGACTATTCCGTAAGCGGAATGAGAGGGAACTGATAATGCACTCCGGATTGATGTGTCTGGATTTTGATCATGTGGAAAATATTATGGAACTAAAGCAAAAGTTACTCAACCATGAGTATTTCGATACAGAGCTATTATTTGTCAGTCCATCCGGTAATGGATTAAAATGGATAATACCCGTTGACTTGAAAGGCTGGGAACATTCCCGGTACTTTAAGGCTGTTACCAACTGTATCAAAGCAACAGGCTTGCCGTTGGTAGATATGTCCGGAAGTGACGTTGCTCGTTCATGTTTTTTGCCACATGATCCACAAGCATATATTAACCCTAAATACAAAGATGATGTCGAAGAAAATATTTTTCGCCCAAGATTGGGAGAATGTCCCTTCTGAAATACAGCAAACAGATATGCCAAGTATCACTCTACTATATAATAAGGTGGAGGAAGATGTGGAACATATTGTCCGGGAAATAGAGCAGCGTGCCATTGATATAACACCCAATTATAAAGATTGGGTAGAATTGGGCTTTGCGCTTGTGGACGGATTGGGAGAAAATGGACGAGAGTATTATCACCGCATTAGCAGGTTTTACCCTAACTATCAAAGGGAAGAAACCGACAAACAATATACACATTGTCTGCAATCCAAAGGACAAGGTATTACCATTCGTTCTTTCTTCCATCTTGCGAACCAAGCCGGAATCTCGCTGGCTCCATTCAACAAAGAACATTTTTCCATTTTGCCAAATATCCAAAATGGAAAAACGGGTAAATGGATAAAGTCAGAGGAAGAACTTCCTGCATTTCCTGAGTGTGTATTTGAGCATCTTCCCCCTTTTCTAAATGAGGTTGTCAACAATTCTATATCGCTGGATGACCGTGATACAATATTGATTGGGGCAATTGTGTGTTTGTCTGTCTGCTTTCACAATATTTGTGGAGTGTACGATGAACGCATCGTTTATCCGAACCTTTATCTGTTTGTAGTAGCAGATGCCGGTATGGGGAAAGGTGCGTTGACTTTGTGCCGGGAACTTGTAGCACCTATCAATCGTAATTTGCATGAACTTTCCAAACGATTGGAGCAGGAGTACAAGGAAGCAATGAACGCTTACATCAAAGGCAAGAAAGATGGTGGAATGACCATGCCAACTGAACCGCCCATGCAAATGCTCGTCATTCCTGCCAATAGTAGCGCAAGTTCATTCCTGAAGATATTGGGAGATAATGACGGAATCGGACTTCTATTTGAATCGGAAGGTGACACATTAAGCCAGACTTTGAAGTCGGACTATGGTAATTATTCAGATGTATTACGAAAGGCATTTCACCATGAGTTAGTCAGTTTAAGCCGCCGCAAGGACAGGGAATATTGCGAAGTCAGCAATCCAAGAGTGTCAGTCGCTTTGGCTGGAACTCCCGAACAGGTAAGGAAATTGATACCTGATGCGGAAAACGGTCTGATGAGCCGTTTCTGTTTTTATATCATTCGTTTCAAGAGAGGTATAAGAAACGTGTTTGCCACAAATGATATTTCCCAATCCAAGAATGCCATGTTCAAACTGATGGGGGATAAATTCTGCCATCTGCATGAAGAATTTGTCAGACAAGGTAATTATTCCTTTTCTCTTCCCTCTGATTTGCAGGAACACTTTATAGAATATCTAAGTCAGGTGAATGAGGAATGTTGTGACGAAGTAGATAACAAGATGCAGGGTGTAGTCCGACGTATGGGACTGATTGCCTATCGTATAATGATGGTGTTGACCGCTGTCCGGCATTTGGAGAATATGACTCACGAATCATATTCCTCTGACAGGACTATACAATTGATTTGCCATAAATATGACTATTCCATAGCCATGAGTATCTGCGAAACCTTGCTTTGCCATGCAGTGTTCATCTATCGAAACTTGTCAGGAAATCAGCCCAAACGTTTACAATCCCTTTCACAAGAAACGGGCATTTACGCACGAAGGAATACCCTTTATAATATGTTGCCAGAAACATTCACCAAAAAAGATTATGACGCAACTGTTTTAGCTTTAGGTGAAAATGGAAGTACGGCAAACAAATGGATAGAAGCCTTTATCAAAGATGGCAAACTAAGCCGAATAGAACAAGGTAAATATAGGAAGATTTTTTGAGTGGCAAGTTTGTGTTTTAGTGCCACTAAAACCTATGCGGCAAGCGGATAGAACTGCCGCTCTCAAAAAATCAATTTATGCACATCAAAGTTTATATAAGTATGAAGGAAAAGAAACTTGGTGGTCGCCCAAGGTTGGCGAGTTACCAGAAACGCACAAAATGTTTCCGGGTAATGTTTACCGAGAACGACTATATCTATATACAATCCAAAGCCCAACAGGCAGGATTGTCTGTCAATGAATTTTGCCACCAGGCTGCAATGGGCTGTGAAGTCGGTCAGCGCATCAGTCCGGAAATGGTGTCGGCAATCCGTGACCTTTCCGGTATAGCCAATAATGTCAACCAGATCGCCCATCAGATGCACATCTATGGTTTGGAAGCAGTGAAACAACAATGCTTTTCTATTATATCAGAAGTCAGCAGAATTATCACCCAAGTAAAAAATAACAATCATGATAGCGAAGATTAAAACAAGAGCCGATTTTGGAGGAATAGTAAATTACGCCAATGACCAAAAGAACAAGAAAAAGAGTGCCACACTTTTGGCATACGAAGGTATCTGTGCTATCAACAATAAAACCATAGCAGATTCTTTTCAGATACAAGCCTCTATGCGCCCGAAAGTAAAAAGTCCGGTGAAACACGTATCACTTGCTTTCTCTCCGCAAGATACCATCTGTTTTCCCTATGACGAAAAAGGAAATGCACTTATGGTGGAGATTGCCAAGAAATGGATGGAGCAAATGGGGATTCGCAATACCCAATATATCATAACCAGGCATCATGATACGGAACATCCACATTGCCATATCGTATTCAACCGGATAGACAATGACGGTAATCTCATTTCTGATAGCAACGAACGGATACGAAATGCAAAAGTCTGCCGCGCTCTAACCAAAGAGTATAAACTTTACTTTGCTCCTAAAAACAGCAAAGCCAGAAATAAAAGCCGTTTGCGCCCTCATCAATTACGTAAGTATAATCTTCGTTCCTCAACTCTTGATACTTTAGCAGCATCTCGCTCATGGCATGACTTTTTCCGTATGCTCAAAGAAAAGGGAATAGATGTACGTTTTAATCGTGCAGAAAACTCTGATAATATTCGTGGTATATCCTTTTGTATGGATGAATTTAGCATTGCAGGTTCTAAACTTGATTCAGATCTAAGCTTTAACCGTCTTTGTGCAACATTGGGTAATGTGGCAACAGAACTTATAGTGCAACCCCATCAAGCAATTGTTTCTAGTGCTGGCGGAGGAACTAATAACGAACAAGGATGGCGGGATGATAAGAACAAGGATAACCAAAGAAACGAACCTTTTTATAAAACCTCAAAACGTAGAAGATAATGAAAGAAGATGTAGTAGCTGCAAATCTCGCAAATTTGCGTCAAAGTATCAATGAATTGAAGGAATGCGTTAATAGGCAGAATGTAACTCCAAACCAGCCGGAGCAACATATAAAGGTGGATTTGGATGAAAAGACCATTTATAATGGAGTTGCCAAAACTTTCTGCTCTTGTTGGAATGATGCATTGTCAGTAGTAAAGAAATATGTTTGGAGTCAACGACAGGATACATTGCCATTTTCACTATGGTTTCCCAAAATTGTTGACATATTCAAGCAAAAATCAAGGTTACTTGAATACATATATACCCACATTTGTGATTACAATCTCAATCGCCTTAATATTGAGATTAATACAGAAAACATATTAAAACGGCAGGATGAAATACTTGCAAAAATTAATGAACTGAAACATCCAATAACTGTTATTCCACCCAATATCAATGGGATGTTTATACGGGGGCATCATATTAAACTTCGATATGTTGTGGCTATTGTAGCCATTATTTTGACGTGGGCTGTTGCCGCCTCTGTTAGTAGTCTGAAATATAAGAAAGAATCCTTTGCACATTATTCCATGTATCGGGTAGTAAAGGAACAACATCAGTACTTAATAGAACAAACAGGGATGAGACTAACTGAAGATACAGAATAGTCATTTGGAGGTAAAGAAGACACTGTCCAGAATTTTGTGTAAATGAAAACAGAATCAAGATATAAGAACAAACTTACAGCTGAATCCTGTTTCCATTTACACAAAATATTTTATAGTGTTATAAAAGGTCATATCTGAAAAGATGTGGCCTTTTTTACTTTACATAATACTATGCTGCACATAACCATTGGCGGAACTGTGTTGCACGGACGCTGTTCACGCGATAACCTACGCTGATAACTGCATCGAGGCTGTAAAATTGGAGCGAACGGCTTACCTCTCTGGCACCTTCTTGACGAACTACCGAGAATTTCTCGGTAGTTGCTTTTTCGTCCAATTCTCCACTATCATAAATATTCTTTAGATGAAGCCCTATATTGTCCGTTGAACAGTTAAATAACATACTCATAACTTTTTGAGTACACCAAATAGTCTTATCCTTATAATAGACCTCAATGCCTTGTTCCTTACCTTCTATCTGGAATATCAAGAACTCAGCAGTGCTATTTCTTATTTCTCTTCGATTTGCCATAAATAGCTTCTCATATGCATGCAACAATACACTAAACAGCAATAGTCAATTTATATATGTTTACCTTTTTGCTTTAATTTGGGTGTTTGGGAATCTGGTACCTTTTGCGGAGCGTTGACTTTTATTGTTAATGGCATTGGAAAATCTACACCGACAAGAAGTGCTTCTCCTTCTCCAAAACTTGGCAAGAAAGACAGACTATTCCTATTTGCAGCAGATGCAGCATTTTCTACTGCCTTTTTATCTTGCTCATTTATCAATCTATGAACAACAAACGTACCCATTTGACTTAGTGTTCCTAACGGAATATCTCTTGGCATTTGTGTAGCTATACACAAAAATAGTCCATACTTGCGTGCCTCTTTTGAAATTTGTTCAAAGGCATCAAGAGGTTTTGCCGAGAAATATTCATCTGCGATACTTTTATTTAAGAACTGATGAGCCTCGTCCATGAATATAATTATTGGATTATCCTTATAAAGTCCCTTTCTTGCTTCATTCAACAGATAATTTCCTATTGCATTAACTAATATTTCTCTTACTTGGTAATCGAAACTTACTTTTGAAAAATTCAATCGCAAAACACTATTCTCCCCATTCAAAAATTCTTGTATGCCTTCTCTTAAGTCTTTTGCATCGGGAATAGTGTCTTTTCTAAAACCGAAAATTTTATTGTATTCAGATGTTGACATGACATTGTTAATTCGAGATATCAAACTTATACAATTTGAAACATCAGTTTCATTCCTATCTCCCCACATTGAAGGATTATTCCTATCCGAATCCCAATTACATTCATTAGTAATCTGTGCAGCAAGAAGATTGAAATCAAAATTACATGATTTGTCTTCTATCTGTACAATATGATTATAATAAAAAACTTCAAATGCGCGCTTTGTCTTCTTGGCTTTGTATATGTTTCCCTTGATTGGATTTCCTTGAGAATCTTGTTTATAATATAAAGATAACTCAGTATTATTGTCAAGTTTGGACATCTTCAAAGATCTAATAGCTTCCATTAGTTTTGGCACTTGCGTCTTTGAAGACGGATGTAGCAAATAATATAATTCGTCAATTGAAAGATTCTTATAATCGAAAATGTATTCACCTGTACCCAGTTCAATATTCTGTATATTCTCATTGATATTATTGTATTCTCCCGTAGCATCAATCAGAATACATTTGTTTTCCGTGTAATCTGATGCAAGTTCTATAAGTTTTGCCACAGTCCAACTTTTTCCTCCTCCTGTCGTCCCCAAAACAGCACAATGACGACCGAAAAGAGAATTAAGAGAAATATTACATAAGGCATTATTGGATGTTAATTTTCCTAAAGGAGCAAATGGAACATCCTTATCATCTGTTTTTATACCAAATGCAGATATATATGCACCTATTTGTTCGTCAGAACATGAAAAAACCTTAGAACCAACAGATGGATAACGAGAAACAGTTTTGATTATAGACTCAGGTTTGTAAATATCGAATAGAGCAAGTAATTCAACTTTTGCAATTGGATGGAACTGAGTATCTTCTTCATTTATACTTCTATTTGTTATTTCTGTTCTTTCCCCTTGAGGAAGATTCAGTTCAAACACCCTTCCTAAGAAACCGTATTCTTGACCTTCAATAACAACAAAACTGCCAACAGAGCCACCCGAAAAGATTTCTCCATTAAAATAGAATGTATGTAATAATTTTGCAGAAGGAATCTGCAAACGAACATATTGTGGAGTTACCTCACAAACATATCCAACAAATTTGTTATGGTCGAATGGCTTCATAATTATTGGGATTATCTACCTCATAAGAGCTATTATACGGATAGTTTTCTACAAAGGCTTTAAACTTAGAGAAAATTATTGTTACATTTTGAGTGACAGTTCCATCTTCTGCCACAAAATCAGGAACTAAATTATGTGTTATGCCACTTTCTTCCCATTTATCTGCTTCTCCATCTTTGGCGAAGTTTTTCATGCCAAAACAAACAATAAGCAAATGAAAGTTAGGGTTTTGAAGTGCAGCCTCCTTAATAACATTTTGAATATGCTTGTCTTGAAATCCAAAACCTGCAACAATTAACAGAGTTCCCTCTTTTCGAAGGGTACTCTGTAAATGTGACATCATTTCAAAATATGGTTGTTCATAACTGCTTTCATATTTCTCACTTGCAGGATATATGATGCATGGATGATCTGTTGTTTCTTTTTGATATATTTTACCATCTTTCTTTTCCCAATCTATACTACCATGCAATTTAAACAGTTGTATTACATTAGGAACAAAACTTTCTTCGTTCTTAATCCTAGTACGTTCCCTATATACAACGTCATGATCAAAGTTACTTCCATTGAACAATCGTGGATAAGAGAATGAAAAACCATCTATAATGGTATAATTCATTCTTTGAGCAGCTTGCTCAAATAATGTATCATAATTTGTCGTATATAGTTGAACTCGTGGTTCTGCGGGCTTACGCGCTGTTAGTTTTCTAATAAAATCCTGATGGTGTCTATTATTCTCGTCAAGAGGCAACTTGCAAGCATCGGCAATCTTCTTTTCTAATTTACATCTTAAAGAATTGCCTTCGTCGTCTTTAATCTCACCATTCAACTTTTCATACAAAATTGTAAAAGACAAAAAGTCTTCAATATTCTTAGATTCAATAATTGACTGGCATTTATCTTTTAAAATACCATCATTTTGTGTTAATACAGAGCTAATCGCATTTATTTCCTCTTCATAGCTTTGCCATAATTCTGTACGAGTTTTCCCTCCATGAGCCCCATTTTCCATAGAAGTGCCAGCTGCTGTCAAAACTGCAATATTTTTAAGATGACTAGTATATTTACTAATATCATTCGCTATTAAACGAAATGCTTCAGAAGTGGCATACTCCTTGAACTGGGCAACTCCATCTCCATCATTTTGTTGTTGAGGATTATTATCAATATACCAATGTTCCTCATCGTAGGCAACAGATTTGGTTATCGTTTTATATAAGAATATCTTTTCCATTATAATATCCAATTTAATTTACACTCTATCAACGATAGTCTCTAAGTCATTCAACTTAACCAACATGAATGCCATTCGCTCGTTTCCCCAGTATTTATTAGGAATGTCTTTGACATTGAATAGCAACTTTTGCAATTCAGCATCTGTGTCACTCGGCTTTCTTATTCGAATCATGAAATATGATGAGTTGTGTGGCTCACTTGGATAATTCGACTGAATTAGACGCTCTTTCGTCCATACATCATGCTTTGTTCGGACAATCTTGCAGAGGTTACCGACATATATCTCTCCTTTGACATACAAGAGCAAATACTTTGCTTTGTTCCAAGGAGAATCTGCAATTTTATCCAAAGGAATGTTGTACCAAAGATTGTCAAATGTCCATTGACGTTTCTCTTCACTACCAGCAACCGCCACCATTACCAAATCGTCTGGCAACATTCCAACCTTTTCTTCTTCAGTGATATATGCCAATGTGCGTTGTGGCTTGGCTTTAGCCACATGAGTATCAGCTGTTGTGAATTTCATCAAGATGTCATCCAAATGCACTCTCAGCAAGGATTCGCTATTGGGTAAAAGAGGGAATGCACCGATATTCACACTTTCTATACTAGCACTATAGTAACGTCTCTTGATGTATTCATCGTTACCACGACCAGGAAAGAGGATATAGCCACCAATTATTTCTTTGGAGCGATATGGTTCATGCTCTTTGCTATAATAAATAGCGTCACGGTAGCGATGCATCTGATTGATAGCATCAGTTGGGGGGTAATCACCTCCTGGAAAATTTGACATTTCAGCAATATCTTGCTCCTCAAAATCTTTATCAAGCTTTTTGTCGTTAATGACACGATATTTCGCATCATACAAATACGTCAAGACAACTTCTCCAGATGCCTTGCGAATATTAAGCACAATGTCTGGACGTTGCTCTGTTGTTGCTGTATTAATGCCCATGCTATACTCATCCTTACCGCTTGTTCGGTTAAATGTATGCTGATAATGAAGAGTTACTACGTCTCCTTCATGTGCTGCCAGTTGCGCCTTACGTTCATCCTTATCATCGTTCTCTGCTTTGGGGTAATGATATTCCACAATATGCTCCAAAGAGGAATTTGTAAATGGATTGAGCAATGTTCCTTTAGGCTCTGTCACCAGTTGTTCATGTGATGGCTTGTTATAGTCAATACCCATGACATCAGCCACCAACTTCTTCATCTTTATGAAGCACCATAGCTCATAAATCTCCCATATTTGTAGAGTTCCAATGTTTGCAGCTCCATTATACAAGTCAATTCCTCGTTTCAATTTCAACCAATCCTTGTAAATTTGCTGATAACCTAATCGGTTTTGCAGTACAAGACTGTCTTGTTTTATACCATCGAAACGACCTACTGTTTTGAAGAAAGGGTGTTTCGAAAGTTTTCTCAGAGAATCCTGATAGTCTGTCCACATCTGGCGATGACGTTCTGAAAGTTCTTCTTGGGAGGAACTGAGAACTGTCGTTATTACAGAAGAAAGTCGTTTTCCAATACTTTGAAGAGTATATTTCACGAAACGGTTTTCCATCGTGTCGTGTGTAGAATGTGCTTCATTATAGCCAAAGTAATATTCTTCCAGTTTCCCTTCTTTTTTTACTTCGCTATAGCGTTCTTCCATGGCAGGTGTCCAGAACTTAATCTGTTCTGCCTTTCTTGATGTGCGGAAGTTCACAATTTGTGAATGTGGATTCTGTATCACACGTTTTACGTTCTTCACATAGTCATCCACAACGCTTTGAAATGCAGCCATCCATGTGGCATCGGTATTAATCCGTCCTCGACTGAATTGCTGGAGAGTAATGCTCAGATAGCGATAGATGACGTTTTCGTACTCCTCGTTAATCTCCCGTAATAGCGACTTGTAATCGTTTTTTGTGTCGAGTTTGGGTGATACTACATCAAAAGTTACATAGCTATCTTTACGGACACCATTCTTCTGATAGGAGAAATCTAGTTTGAACACTCCAGGCTCATTCAAAAAGTCCAACTCTCCCGTGAGGGATTTTTCTTCCCTTCCATTCAACTCTTCATCAACAAAGAAGCTGTCCTCTATGTCTTTTCGTACATGGCGAATTTCTGGTACAGAGTCTTTATCTACACCATGGAATAGTAAGCGAACTTGATATTTACAAGTTTCAAAGATGACAGGCCATAACTTATCCCAAACCTTGCCCGCTGCAAGTTTTGTTTCTTCTTCGTCTTCAGTTTTCTTCCTTGTAATTGGACTGTATAGGCGAAGTTCACATTCATCTTTTGAGGTATATCGACAATATGTTTCTGGCGCATCAATATCTGGATTGTCTCTCCTTGAATAATTGATGCGACCCTTGAAGCGTTTCCACGAATAGCTTATGTCTTGCGTGCGAACAATTACCTCGTAATCAGGATGAATGAATCTTAAAACCTCTGTCTGCATATGTCCTTTCTATATGATTATGGCCAGAAACGAGTGAACTCTTGATTATTCAATCGGTCAATCATTTCTTGTATCTTCTCTTTGGCTATTTGTTGATGTTCCTTGTCCTTTTCTGCCAGTTCTTCTTCCTCATCATTTTCGGATGTTGTAATGTCGCTTGATATTTCTTTGATGTCTGGAGCCAATTCTTTCAGCCATTCTAAACGATTGTCATAAGGTACATCAACTTTACTTTTATATTCTCTTGACAACGCAAACATCTCTGCATCGCCCTCAATGCGTGGAAGAATCTTCATTAACAGAATGTTATTTACAGATTGTGTAATGGCATCATCCAGTTCCTTGCCTTCATCGAGCATCACACCGACCATAATGGTCAGTTCGTTCAGCACACGATAACTAACCTCAAAAGGAGTGCCTTTCAATGCCTTGTTGATTTCCTCCAACTGTGATGGAAGTTTTTCTACTAATTCTCCTGCGACATCTGAATGTGCCTCCAGAACCTCGTCGGCAGTGACATATCGACGAGCGAAAGCATTCTGCCATTTTTGTTGCTCTTCGCCAGACAAGTACTCCAAGTTTTTGCTACCACCGAACATATTGCGTAGATTACCTCCATTCATTTCTATGGTCATAGCACGGTCAATCACTTTACGAGAGAACTGATGCGTGGTATCATCCATATTGACTGTACCAATAATTACTACATTGTCAGGAAGGGTTAGTCCTTCGGTCGTCAGGTCTGTACGTTTGCCGACCTCTTCATTAATATCACTTTCGGTTTTAATATTAAAGAGTTTAAGGTAGATGTCCCTGTCGGTCAAATTGCTGCTGAAAAGCTCTCCCGTTTGTGCATTCCTTGTGTGAGGTATTTCTGACAATTCACGGAAATACAGCGTATCAATTATTGGCTCTGTTTTAACCATGGTCATATCAACCTCGCCAGTTTCTTCATTCTTTGGATGCTTGCGAGTTTCCAATATACTCAAAATCTCTGCAAAGTATTGTTCTACAGGCGCCAGATTCATTTCATCAAGACAAACAAAGAATGGAACGGTAGGGAACATCTTGGCCTTTACCAAGAACTTGACGAACTTAGTGAACTGATAACCACCCTTCCCTAATCGGCTGTAATATCCCAACAATTCTGTTGAGTCATGCCAATTTGGTTTTACCTCAATCATACAATAGTTGCCAGGCGTTGTGCCAGCCTTGTCTTGCAAGTATTTTGGACATGACTTAAAGGCAAATTCGCGCACAATCCGGCTTTTCCCTGTCCCGGAAATACCAGCTAGCAAAAGAAACGGTTTAGTTTTAGCTGCAGTAATGATATCGGTATATTTTATATATTCTGAACTTATTTTTAATTCATTGACCATTTGTTTACTAACATTATTAGTTGAGTTTTGGTATGGTCTTGAATCAAAAATGTTGATAAAATTTTCAAAAGTCGTTTTGTCGGGATTACTAGGAGTACCTATATAAATAAATGATGCTTGGTTTATGTCGGCCTTATAGTTGGTACGAGAACATTTAAGAAATTTTCTTTTATCCAATTTCTCATTTGCATAATCGTAAATACTTCTTAAATCTCTTCTAGACCCCTCAGTATCAAGATTTGTTTCTATGGAGATAATATATTCTTTGGGATTGAAATTGTTCAATCCCCTTGCCATATTATCATCCTTTGTAAAAATTGAAAATAGATAGTAGCGTAATTGATGTTCTTTTGCAAAATTGAAAGGCTTCTTATATTCATCAAGAAAAACTCTAAGTTGGGGTTTGGGTCGATCAGTTCCAGTAATACTAATATTGGTATATGATATTAATATTATTTCCTCATGATTTATTTTGTATAATTCACTCAAATCATCTCTAAAATCAATGCTTTCTTGGAATTCAGAAAAACTGATTTTTTCCCAATCAGGAAAATTACTCTTTATAAATTCTTTAATACGTGTAATAGAGTCCATTTTATTATAATTCGTAATTTGTTATTATTAAATGTGTAGCCTCCGCCTGAAATCTATTTCTAATATTCACGGAATAATTTTTATCATACTCTGCTATGATATTATTTCCATATAAATCTCGAATTAACGGAGTATCACCTATTACCATAAGTGATCTGCATCCTAAATTATAGAAATCCTCAGCTAACCGTCTGTGGTTTTCTTCGTTAAACCCATCTTGATATTGTATATTTCCGTAGTCTGAAAAAATACAATCATATGGTGGATCCAAAAAAACAAAATCGTCAGGATTTACTAAATTAAATATATCACTATAATCTGTATTATGAATCTCGGTATTTACCAGTAAAGCATGATGTGCTTCAGTAATAATTTTTGTATTAAGATTTTTGTACCTACCATAAGGAACATTGTATTCTCCTTTTGCGTTAAAACGAATCATTCCAGAAAAAGCTGTTTTATTAATAAAGTAATATAAAGCAGCATCTGAATAAGTCGAAGGTATTAAGCCATTATACATATCCCTTAATTGATAATATAAAGTCTCATTCTCATCTGGTATTCTATCTTCTGGATGAAGTTTCTTTAATTTATCAAATTCCAACCGATTGTTGCTGTAAATATTCTCTAACTCAGCCAATTCCATACTTAATTGCATAAAATCTTGTTGCACACTTCTATAAAAGTTTATCAAGCGTACATTAATATCATTAATTATAGCATTATTTGGCTCCAGATGGAAGAACATAGCACCACCACCCAAAAAAGGTTCTATGTACCTTCCATCAAATTGTGGTATATATTGTATTATTTGTGGAATTTCTTTCGATTTTCCACCTCTATATTTTATTATAGGTTTCATATACTATTATAAATCATTTTTGATTTTAGTGTTACTCTAGTCTTTTATAGGCCATAACAAATCCCTGATATCTACTTCAAGAATTTTTGCAATTTTCGCTAATGTCTCTAGATTGGGCTGCATAGTGTTGGTACACCATTTCGAAACAGTTCCCGGATCTTTACCCAGTTGTTCTGCTAACCATTTATTGGTGCGTTTCTTTTCTGCTAGAACCACTTTCAAGCGATTAATATCTTTGTTCATACATTACATAATATGTTTTCAAAAACAAAGATAATCATTATAATCGAAAATCTATTCTGATTATAATGATTATCTGACAAATATATGTCGAAAAACGACTTTATATTGGAATATACTTCAATAATACTTTTGGCTCATGTGGATTGTTTTTCTTTATCTCTTCTTTCTTTTACCCTTTCCTGTCCCGGCATCTTTTTAGCCAATGCACTTTCTCCAGCAGGAAAATAGAGAGGAAAAACTTTATATAAGAAACTTACAATATCATTACGCTTCTTTCCCATATTGAAAAAAGCAGAACAAACAAAATACATAAGGTCTTGCTGACTACACGTCTCTTTTTGCTGAATAGCTATTGATGGAGCGATTATCAAGTCATGTTCTGCAAATGCGCAGGCACGGGCAAGAATAGCTTTCTGCTCTTCCTCAGTAAATACTTTGATTTTTTCTGTTAACCATTCAAGTTCTCCTTTGAGAAGTTTTTTTTGCTTTTCATTTTGATGCTTTAATAGAGCATCTACATTTTTTTGTTGCTTTTCTGTCAAGGCATTTTCTAATGCTTGATTTTTTTGTTTAAGAAGATTGAATTTCAGCAAACCGGCAATGTACATACAAAAATATCCCACCGCAATATCGAATATTAAAATAAGCAGGTATTCTTCACTTGAAATTTGCGTAAACTTAGTCAAATATTCATTGATAGGAATAACGGCAAATAGCATGATGATGGCTATTACATAAAGCACTATATATCGAGTTTTATGTTTTACTTGCTGTAAAGAAGCAAACAAAAAGGCGATTACCAAAATGGCAACTATAACACAGAGTGGTATAAGATATATTCCCATAGTTCTATTCTTCTGCTTTAGGATTAATTACAATACGCCAATAGCCACCATGATCTGCTCCCTCTCTGACAAGCAACCCTTTGGCTTTTAGATTTGCAATCTGCATTTCAATGGCTCGTTTACTGACTCCTATTTTTTCCGCCATCTTATCTTGAGATATAGAACCATCTGATATTACAAGGTCAAGAATGCTTTGTGCAGTCCGTCCCAATCGCTTTTGTTTCACCGAAGAATTTTGCAAATCACCGAAGGTTTTCACCGAAGATTTCTGTAAATCACCGAAAGTTTTCACCGAAGATTCTTCATCAATAGAGTACTTTTCGAGGTTACTATTTACCCTGTTGGCAACTTCCTCTATAGGTATCCTTCCGTTCTCTCCCCAATTCAAATTATAGAATGTGGTATAGAAAGAAATTGCTTCCGTTTGATATTGTGGTTCTTTGCCCGGCAGGAAATTAGGCAGTTTCTCCGTAAGTTCCCTCATTTTTCTTAAACCCGAACCACGTTTCTCCATATAGTCCAATTGGGTAAACATATCCGCAATGACAGGGTTACGGCGCATAGACGGCACTTTGTATATGTCCCGGTCTTGAATTTGTGTACCATCAAGCATAGCTCCTGGTGATACCAATTCTACTCTGTCATCATAGATATCAATATGTACTTCACCGCCCATTACTGTGTAATCTCTATGGATAAGATGGTTTACCAACCCTTCAAAGATTGCACGATCGGAATAGTCTGGGAGATTCAGGCGATAATTCGGCATCTTCACCCATCCGCTCATGGTATAGTTCTTGATGAAGTCCATACCATATTTCAAAAGCAATACAAGATTTGCCCGATGTTCCACGGAACTGATGGCATCGTCTTTATAAAGTCCTGTCCAACGTGTACAGAAAATACGTGATTGGAATACAGTGCAATTATCCACAAATAGCAATCCTGCATTGGTCAGTTTACCGTCAGATGTGACAAGTCCGAATGACTCCAAATACTTATCATTCCATTCCTGATGGGTTTGTTCGCGGAAAGTGTTGGCAAGGATAACGAAAGAATGTTTATTGACATCTACTTGTGTAGGTAGCGAATCCCAGGTCATGTGCGTACCTTTTAATACCAATGAAAGAAGTTGTTGCGAATTGCACTCTACACTTTCATTACCGACGCGTGTATAAGCTGTACGTGTTCCGTCTTGATAATAATAATATGGTGTCAGCGTTCCCGCCTTTACTCTCACTTCAAGCAGGGTACGTCCTTCATGTTCGATCGGGATAAGTTGAACTTCCGGTACAGGGTCAAGTCTTGCCTTTATCATTTCACTGATAAAGTCGGCATCTGCTTGCGGATTCTCCAAACCTACAATCACTCCGTCATCGTTTACTCCATAGAACAAACTGCCACCGTCCGTGTTGGCAAAAGCCGACACGGATTTAAGCCATGACTTCGCTTTCTTACGTTCCAGCATTTCCTTGAAATCGTAAGACGAGCATTCCGCTATCAATGTATTGTTATGAATCAGCATCGCTTATTGTTGGCAAGTTTATAAGATAATTTATTTATTAGAAAAAATTTTCATATAAAAGTCCTTTATAGCACTAGCACCCGTGACAGCTTCCGTGTTGTTTCCTTTTCTGACATAGATCGTATCATTATAAAGAACAGGGTCATTTTCAGACTTTAACTGAAAAACAATAATATCGTGCTCTTTGTATTTAACCATACGGAAATGCTGTGTTATATAATTTTTAACCGTTTCATCTATTGCACTGGTGTTTTTTATTGTGTTAAGTATATCATTTTGTAATTTATCACCATCTCCTCCGTAATATTTTTTTATTTCATCTTCTACACCAGTAATATAAAAATCAGTCCCAGCAAATAACTCTCCTTTACTTGTGTTGTAGTGTTTTTTAAAACGTTCAAAGTCCTTTTCTCCTTCTGTTAAACCAACAATTACATAACCATAAGTTTGAGGACCTTTGTTCACTTCTGCTGTCAATATTTCAATAATTTTCTGTACTAATTTGGTATTGAACTTACTATTTTCAATTAAATCATGAAAACCTGATTTGAAATCGTATTGACTTCCTTCTATTCTGGATAGTCTTAATAAATTATCAAGTTCTAAAGTCCAATTTTCATTTAAAACATTGTTACCTGTGGCTTCTTTAAAACAACATTTAATTATACCTTTAATTGATTGGATTCTCTCAAACCTATCTTTAGCATCCCATTTAGATTTAGATATACCTAATAGGTGTTTTTTTGCAATTTTATCTAGTTTATTGATGAGTTGTGCTTTATCACTAACACACATCTTTTCCTTTATAATAAGTTCAAAAAGTGCAAGGAAAATTACTTGATATGTTCTAACAAGACCTTCCGAGTATTCTTCAGAAAAAACCAATGTTCTAAAATCTTTTTTTGCATAATCTAATATATCTATTATAAATGAATGAATTGAAGAAAACCATTGTTGTATAGTAGTAGAACCTAAATGCTCAATTTGAGCTTCTATTTTGGTAGATAAATTTTCATCATCGGATATTGAATATTTGTAAAGTTTATTGAGTGTATAAGATGTGGGAGATACTTGTTCACCCATAATCATATAAGAAAGTATCCAGGCAATTAATTCTTCATCTCTTGATACTCGCATATTAGGTATGGTTATAATATGCTGTTGAACCCAATAAATATCTTCCATGACGATTCCATAATTTAATCGTTTGTTAGACAAACTTATTAGTTTCATTTCATTTAATTTAAGTTGGTCATGTGGGGAAACATCTCCTCTGATTATGCAGGATACTTTTCTTACCAATTCTGGAAACAATCCAATTGCACCAGCTTGCCTTATTTCTTGATTAGATAATTGTCTTCCATAAGAATTTATTCTTCTGAATATATCTTCAATACTTTTTTCATCTGCACTGATAAAGGAAAATGGTAAGGGGTAATTTGTTATATTAACACATAATTGTCTTTCAAGTTTAGGTGTTCTTTGAATGATTTCACCGTTGTCCATTGCTGATTTGGTAGAAGAAAGAGTTTCAAGATCAAAATATCTATATTCTCCATCAGAGGTCTTAATTGGATATTCATTTTCGATAAAAGCCATTATTGCATTTAATCTTTGCATGCCATCTATTATTTCAAATGAAGTAACTCCTTCTATATTTTTATTGGCAAAGAGGAATAATGGAACAGAATAGAACTTTTGTAAGGAATCAATGAAAGCGGCCTTTTCTTCCATTGTCCAAACTAGTTTTCTTTGATACTTACGGTTAACTATGAATTTATTTTCTATATAATATTGATAAGCCATTTGTACACTTATGGCTGTGCTTGAAATAGGATTTCCATTCATTGCGCTATAAATTACTGTTATTAAAATATTTACTGATTTTATACAAAGATAGCGATAATACAATCAAAATGTAGAAATATTACCTGTTTTTTGTTTTCTTCTTTTGTATTAGAAAGGAAATCTGTACTTTTGCAGTAAAGAGCTGTGGTTGCTTATGGATGCTTATTTTCGGGTTTCCGCTATATTTGCAACACGTCCACGCAAGTTGCTCATACAGAGATACTGTTGATTTTGAGGAAGTCAAATGATTCCGATAAGGAAACAGATAACAAACAATAAGCAAAAAGCGTGCAGCTCAATGAGCTGCGCGCTTTTGTATTTTTTATTGTTATATACTTGTCGATATAAGAACACTGAGTTCTTTCTCTTTAATTCTAAAGAATCTATTTGCCATTACAAGTATTTAAGTCCTCATTAAAATATAAATCATGATATTATATTTTTCTTTGATGATTTATTTAATTAACCTAGGTAATGGCAAATATGAGATTAGTAAAATTAAAGAACCGTCCGAGTAAGGGCGTTTTCGTTTTTGAATACATGCAGGAGCAGATAGAGCGTCTTAGAGGGCAAGGAAAAGAACGGACAGTCGAAACATATCAGTCCGCATTGAACAGCTTCATGAAGTTCCGTGACGGCATAGACTTATGTTTTGATGAGATGGATGCAGATTTGATGGAACATTATGAAACGGAGATGCGCTCCACTCACCATTTAAGTCGTAATACCACCTCTTTTTATATGCGTATTTTGCGTTGTGTGTATCGCAAGGCAGTGGGTGAGGGACTGGCCCTTCCTGCAGATCCTTTTGAGAATGTATATACTGGTGTGGACAAGACCTCAAAGAGAGCTGCCACCCTGACAGATATCAAACACATCAAGCAGTTGGATCTTTCCGATCATAAATCATTGGAATTTGCACGAGATATCTTTCTCTTTTCTTTCTATATGCGAGGAATGTCTTTTATAGATCTTGCCTATTTGCGTAAAAAAGATCTCAATAGTGGCTTTGTGAGTTATAGCCGTCGTAAAACAGGTAAGAAACTCATTATACGGTGGGAAAAACAGATGCAGGAGATTATTGACAGATACGGAGATTCGGAAACACAATATCTTTTACCTATTATAGAACGAGAAGATGGCACGGAGCGCAGACAATATCGGAATAAAATGTTGCTGGTGAACCGTAAGCTGAAGAAGATTGCAGCCCGGGCAGGATTGACCACACCACTTACTATGTATGTGGCGCGCCATTCCTGGGCAAGTATAGCTAAGACGAAAAACATCTCGATTGGTATTATCAGCGAAGCGATGGGACATGATTCAGAAACTACTACACAAATCTATCTTTCGTCTATACAGACTAATCAGATAGATAATGCAAATAGAAATATTTTAAAAGATCTATAAGAAGGGGAATATTTGAATTATTTTGAAATTAGGACGCACTCTTATATAGAGAGCGTC
>OCHL01000718.1_pt1 | contig 26995 bp, 29 predicted proteins | sample 1538421 | NCBI WGS metagenome assembly OCHL01 (sample SAMN04571690, study PRJEB22368) | human gut metagenome | biome: human gut; material: stool | host: Homo sapiens | place: Luxembourg | collected 2012-06-01 | reverse complement strand
ACTGCGCCTACGCCAAGAAGCACGAGTTCGACACCATCGACACCATCGACATCCTCGACTGCAACGGCGGCGACCACGGCTATGCCTTCGCCACCAACTTCAACCCGGAGATCAACCTGCGCGAAGTGTCCGCCCCCGGCAGCTACTGGGAGAACGGCCACTGGGTCGAGATCCCGGCTATGAGCATCAAGCGGGAGTACAACTTCGACAAGGTGGGCCAGAAAGACATGTACCTGCTCCACCACGAAGAGATCGAGTCCCTCGCCAAGAACATCCCGGAGGCCAAGCGCATCCGCTTCTTCATGACCTTCGGCCAGAGCTACCTTGACCACATGCGCTGCCTCGAAGATGTGGGGATGCTCTCCACCACCCCCATCGAATTCAACGGGCAGGAGATCGTGCCCATCCAGTTCCTCAAGGCCCTTCTGCCTGACCCCGCCAGCCTCGGCCCCCGTACCAAGGGCAAGACCAACATCGGCTGCATCTTCACCGGCAAGAAGGACGGCAAGGAGAAGACCTACTATATTTATAATGTCTGCGACCATCAGGAGTGCTACAAGGAAGTCGGCTCTCAGGCCATCAGCTACACCACCGGCGTGCCCGCCATGTGCGGTGCCCTCATGCTGCTGACCGGCAAGTGGACCACCAAGGGCGTGCACACCGTGGAGGAGTTCGATCCGGATCCCTATCTGGACGCACTGGACAAGTACGGTCTCCCCCGCTCCGAGAGCCACGCCCCGGCTCTGGTGGACTGATGCGGCTGGCTGACACCCGCCCGCCCTTCGCGGGGCTGGCGAAGCTGCCGGAGGAAGCCCTCGCTTCCCTGCCCACCCCCTGCTACCTGCTGGACGAAGGCCAGCTGCGCCGCAACGGCGAGATCCTGCTGGGGGTGCAGCAGCGCACCGGCTGCAAGATCCTGCTGGCGCAGAAGGCGTTCTCGAACTTCGACCTCTACCCGCTGCTGGCTCCGTACCTCGCGGGCACCGAGGCCAGCGGCCTGTACGAGAGCCGCCTCGGCAAGGAGGAGCTGCCGGACAAGGAAAATCATGTCTTCTGTGCCGCGTTCCGGGCCGACGAATTCGACGAGCTGCTGTGCTGCGCCGACCACATCGTCTTCAACTCGCCCCGCCAGCTGAAAAAGTTCGGCCCCGCCGCCAAGGCTGCGGGCAAGAGCGTGGGGCTGCGCATCAACCCGGAGTGCTCCACGCAGGAGGGCCACGCCATCTATGACCCCTGTGCCCCCGGCAGCCGCCTTGGCACCACCCGCGCCCAGTGGGACGCCGCAGCAGAAAAAGATCCCGCCCTGCTCTCTCTGCTGGACGGGCTGCACTTCCACACCCTCTGCGAGCAGGATGCCGACGCGCTGGCCGCGACGCTGGACGCCGTGGAGGCGCGTTTCGGCGACCTGCTGCCGCAGATGCAGTGGCTGAATTTTGGCGGCGGGCACCACATCACCCGCCCGGATTACGACCTGCCCACGCTGGAGCGCTGCATCACCCGGATGCAGCAGACCTACGGCGTACAGGTCTACTTGGAGCCGGGCGAGGCGTGGGCGCTGAACGCGGGCTATCTCGTAACGACCGTCCTTGACACGCTGCAGAACGGCGAAACGAGCCTTGCCATCCTCGACATGTCCGCCGCGTGCCACACGCCGGACGTCATCGAGATGCCCTACCGCCCGCCCCTGCTGGGCGCCGGGGAACCGGGCGAAAAAGCTTGCACCATCCGCCTCGGCGGCCCCACCTGCCTTGCCGGGGACGTCGTGGGCGACTACAGCTTTGCCGCCCCCCTCGCAGAGGGTGACAAGCTCATCTTCGGCGATATGGCGATCTATACCACCTGCAAAAACAATACCTTCAACGGAATGCCCCTGCCCCCCATCTGGGCCATGGACGAGACCGGCTCCTGCCGCGAGCTCGTGAAGTTTGGGTATGAGGAGTTTAAGGGGAGACTGGGAAGAATTTGAATAAAAATGGCCGTGTCCGAATTCTGCATGTGCAGAGACCGGACACGGTCGTTTTTTTGCTCTATAATAAATATCGGGGTCGGGAGAAAATCCCGGCCCCATTTTTCAAAAAGATAGTTATTGTTTCGGGTATTCCGCTTTGATATTGCTGGCACCGGAAATATAGTCCATCGAAACATTATAGAACTGCGCAAGGATCAGCAGATTATCAATGGGAATGCGGGTCTTGCCGCTTTCATAGTCGGAATAGGTGCGCTGGCCGATATGCAGCAGGTCAGCGACCCTTTGCTGCGTCAGAGCGTGATCTTCCCGAATCTCGCGTATTCGCTCATTGTATCGCATGACCTCACCACCTTACACAGTAAGTATAAGGAAATCGGAAAGAAACTTGACAAATAGAGTTATAAACTCTATAATGGACGCAAGCATAGAGTTATATGCTCTAAGAAGGCAGATTCATTAAACTTTAGTTGGGAGGAAGCAAAATGTTACAGTATCCCAAGGAGTACAACCTTTTGAATGAGCAAGAGCTGGAATATACCGGCGGCGGCAGCGATGCTGACTTTATGTTGGCGCTGGCGGCAGGAAGTCTGGCAGGTGTGATCGTATCCTCGGTCGTTTACATCCTGAACGGCGAGAATATCAGAAACCGAAAAAAGGCAGAAAATCCGGAAAAGTATCTGCCGGATACGGATGCTGCAAAGCGCAAGCTGCTGGCGGACGACACCAAGGAAGAACTTATGACCTCTCCGCTGGGGGCGATCTCGCTGGCGGGGTTTGCGGTATCCGGTGTGTGCATTGCAGTGGGTGCCGGTATCAGCATAGCAAACATGTTCGATGGCCTGAAGAGACAGTAAGGGAGGAACTGATATGAAATATCCAGAAAATTACACAGTCTTGCAAACAGAAGAGATGGAGTATATTTCGGGCGGCAGCGAAGCCAATGTTGCTCTGGTGGGGATCGGCTTTGTGGGCAACATCGTATGTGCGCTGGCATCGAGTGCTTATCGAGGAGCGATCAGCAAGAAACTGAAAAAAGAAGATCCTGAGAAGTATCAGCCCGCGGCAGATGGAAGCGTCTGGCCTTTGGCACAGGATACCCTGAAAACTTATTTTACTTCCGTTGGCGGTATTCTGATCACATTTGGAACCATTGCATCGTTCGGCTGCATTGCGGCAGGTACGGTTATGCAGTAAGACGATGCCACAGAGCGCAGGATCATCACTTGTATGTAAAAACGGGATTCGCTGAAAAGCGTTTCCCGTTTTTTCTGTGAAATCCCAACTCCAGTCCTTGCCCATGGGGGCGGGGTGTGTTAAACTGGAAGCAAAAGGCGCGGGCAGGGGGAGGCCCCGGCCCGGCGCTGTGGAATGAAAAACTAGGGGAGGAACTGACACGTGAAACATCTCGCTCAAATTGCCCGCCGGGCGGCGGCGCTGGTGCTGGCGGCGGTGCTGGTCTGCACGCTGGTGCCCGCAGCCTTTGCAGAGGAGGAGATCGCCCACCCGACCACCATCGGCGGCGCGGACACCACCCTCGTCCCGGTGGAAGAGGAAAACTGCCTGAGCTGGCTCTTCGGCTCCAAAGATAAGATCACCATGCCCTACCTTAACATAAAGGGCAAGGGTCTGCGCCGGAACGTCACCCTCAACCTCGTGGACTGCCTTGTGGGCATCACTTACACCGAGCTGGGGTCCATCGGCAGCTTCGTCAGCTCCTCGGCGGCGCAGCAGGCGTGGAAGGCACAGGCTGTGGCCATCCATTCCTATCTGCTGTACCAAAAACAGTACGGCTCGTCGGCCAACGCCCTCGTCTACACCCCCGTGGACCAGATCCCCTCTTCGGCGCGGGAAGCCCTGCGCAAGGCCATTGAGCCGGTGAAGGACGAGGTGCTGACCTACAACGGCTCGGTCATCGACGCCGTGTGGTCGGCCAGCGCGGGCTATAACACCCAGACCGGCGTTTACGGCACCTGCTCCGGCCTTGATGCGTGGGGCACCGACGTGCCTTATTTGCAGAGCGTGGAAAGCCCCTACGAGGAGCAGTACCACAACCTCATGCGCCGGATCATCGGCAAGGATTACCACTACACCGAGTACAACGACAGCAAGACCGGCCAGCCCTACGAAAGCGCCGACACCACCCACAAGGATCTCGGCGGCTATGTGCAGTACAACACCTTCGTCTCCAATGGCCGCAGCTACCGCTACATCGGCCAGTTCGTCAGCTCCCGCTACTGCTTCGATTTTTCCGCCGACGAAAGCGGCACGCCTGTCATGAATTACTACGGCTACGGCCACGGCGTCGGCATGAGCCAGTGCGGCGCGGTGGGCTACGCCAGCGAGCAGGGGATGAATTATAAAAACATCCTCAAGCACTACTACACCGGCGTCTCCATCAGCACCTCCGGCAGCTCGTCCGGCGGGCTGTTCAGCTGGCTCTTTGGGCTGTTCCGCTGAGGAAAACCCCGGAAATTCGAAGGAATTGTAGAAAATCGCTTCTCAAATGGGGCGGAATTTGGTATACTATATTAGTTTGTAGTATCGCGGGCAGTCACACCCCGCAGAGAAGTGGAGAAATCAGACATGCAATTGGAGAAGGAAAAGGAATCGAGACAGGACGCCGAGCGCTGCCGTTTGCTGGCCCAGCGCATTGCGGAAGAGCTGGCTCCGGAGTCGGCGGCTGTGCTGGGGGACGATGAAGCCGCCTGCACTGCGCTGCAAAAGGCCCTGCGCAAGGCGGGCGTCCGGGCAAACGAGTGGACGGCTGCAGCGGCCCGGCAGCCCGACCTGCTGGTGGTGGAGGACCCCACCTTCGTGGAACTGCCCGCACAACTGGCTGCGAAGGTGCTGCTGGTCTGCACCGACACCACCGCTCTGGCCAACTGGGCCGAGCAGCTGGCCCAGCGCGGCTACTACCGCGATATGTTCTGGCGCAGCAAGGGCCGCACCCAGCAGTCGGCCCTCTTCCGGGCCGCCCAACCCGGCGCTCTGGCCGTGGTCAAGGGCTACGAGCAGGAACTGGACACCCTGCGGGACCGGATGGTGCGGGCCGAACGGAGCTGCGGCGAACAGGCTGCCCTCATTGAACGGCTCCGCAGCGACCTTGCCCTGAGCCGCAGCCATGAAAAGCAGTTGGAAGAGACCCTCGGCGAGGTCACAGGCTCGACCTTTTGGAAACTGACGTGGCCCGCCCGCTATGTCGTCAGCAAGAGCCGCCAGCTCTGGCACACCCTGCCGCTCTTCGTCTTCCTGCACGAGCTGCGGACCGAGGGCATTTCCGGGATGCGGGAAAAGGCCCGCGCCCGCCGCGAGTACGCCGCCCTCTTCCCCGGCAAGACCTTGCGGGCGGATGCCTTTGCCCCCGTGGAGCTGCTGGTGAAGCAGTTCAATGCCCAGCCCGCTGCCCCGAAGATCAGCATCGTGGTGCCGCTCTACAACACCCCGCTGGAGTTCCTTGAAGAGCTGCTGGATTCCGTCCAGAACCAGACCTACCAGAACTGGGAGCTTTGCTGCGTGGACGCCGGGCAGGATGCCGCCGTGGGCCAGAAGGTACAGGACCGCGCCAAGGCGGACCCCCGCATCCGCTACCAGAAGCTCGAAAAGAACGAGCTCATCCCCGGCAACACCAACCACGGCATCGAGATGGCCACCGGCGATTACATCGCCCTGCTGGACCATGACGATATCCTCCACCCCTGTGCGCTCTGGTACACGGCCAAGGCCATCGTCGAGCAGGGGGCAGACTTCATCTACACCGACGAAGCCACCTTCGAGGGCAGCGTGGACAACGTGGTGCTCTACCACTTCAAACCGGACTTCATGCTGGACAACCTCCGCTCCAACAACTACATCTGCCACCTGACCACCTTCAGCCGCGCCCTGATGGAGCGCAGCGGCGGCGGCGAGCGGATGGAGTACAACGGCAGTCAGGATTACGACCTCTTCCTCCGCCTGACCGAACAGGCCGCGAAGATCGTCCACATCCCCCACGCCCTCTATTACTGGCGCTCCAGCCCCGGCAGCACGGCGGCGGACATCTCCGCCAAGACCTACTGCATCAACGCGGGCATCGCGGCCCTCAAGGCCCATTATGCCCGCTGCGGCGTCGCGGTGGACGAGGTCAGCCTCATCCCCGGCACGCCCGGCTATTACAAGACCGATTACACCATCGCCCATCCGGGCCGGGTCAGCATCCTGATCCCCACCTGCGACCACATCAAGGACCTCGAACTCTGCGTCGAGTCCATCTATGACCGCACCACCTACCCGGATTTCGAGCTGATCCTCATCGAGAACAACAGCAAGCAGCCGGAGACCTTCCGCGCCTACGAGCGGATGGAGAAGGAGCACCCGGACAACCTCCATGTCGTCACGTGGCAGGGCAAGGGCTTCAACTACAGCGCCCTGAACAACTTCGGCGAGACCTTCGCCACCGGCGAGTATCTGCTGCTGCTCAACAACGATACCGAAGTCATCACCCCGAACTGGCTGGAAGAGATGGTCATGTACGCCCAGCAGAAGCGGGTGGGCTGCGTGGGTGCCAAGCTCCTCTACCCGGACGATACCGTCCAGCACGCCGGCATCGGCTTCGGCATCGGCGGCGTGGCGGGCCACCTGCACAAGTATTTTCCCGCCACCTCGGATGGCTACATGGGCCGCCTGAACTACGTGCAGGACGTCTACGGCGACACCGCCGCCTGTCTGCTCATCCGCCGTGCGGTCTACAACGAGGTCCACGGCCTCGACGAGAGCTATGCCGTCGCCTTCAACGATGTGGACTTCTGCGTCCGCGTCCGGGAGGCGGGCTACACCAACGTCTTCACCCCCTTCGCCCAGCTCTACCACTACGAGAGCAAGAGCCGCGGCATGGAGGACAACCCCGAAAAGCAGAAGCGCTTCCAAGGCGAAGTGCTCCGCTTCCAAGCCCGCTGGGGTGACCTGCTCGCCAAAGGCGACCCCTGCACCAACCCCAACTTCGATATCCGGCGGGAGGATTTCAGCCTGAAGATCTTGCCGCTGGAATGAGATGGTCAGTCCCATTGCAAGCGCGATCTAAACTGAGGCGAAGTCTCGCCGGAAGCGGGCTTGCCCTCTCAGGCCGCCTAACGGCGTCCAGCTCCCCCAAAGTGGGAGCCTTTGGCAAAGGCGTGAAGTCTGAGCGCAGCGCCTGACGGCTCTTTTTGCGGCAGCAGGGCGTAAAGTATTAAACCGGAAACTTGGCGGACTGCCAAGGCCTCTCACTTTGGGAGAGGTGGCATCGCGAAAGCGATGACGGAGAGGGCAAGCCCTCTGATGAGAAGCCGCGCCCTTTGTTTACGACTGCGTTCAATAAGACCAGTGACAAGTCCATCGGAAGGAGCATTCATTGAAACTCTCAGCTTGTATCGTCATCTACAACGGCTTCGACGAGGCCCTCAAGGCTGCACAGACCATTTTACAGTATACCCGCCGCTACCCGCTCACCCTCTATCTGGTGGACAATGCCAGCCCCGACGGCAGCGGGGAAAAGCTGCGCGCTGCGGCGGCGTCCGGTGCGCTGGCGGCAGGGGCGGGCCAACAGGTCGTCCTCCACTGCCGCACCGAAAACGGCGGCTTCGGCACCGGGCACAACATGGTCCTGCCGGAGCTGGACAGTGACTTTCACTTCATCCTGAACCCGGACATCCAGCTCACGGCGGACACCCTCAGCGACCTTGCCGACTGGATGGCGCAGCACCCAGACGCCGTGATGGCCCGCCCGTCCCTCGTCTTCCCGGATGGCAGCCCCCAGCAGCTGCCGCTCCGCCGGTGCGCCCTGCGGCCCATGATCTACCGGCAGCTTCCCTGCCTCAAGTTCTGGGCGAAGTACAACGACGCCTATCTCATGAAGGACGCCGACCTGTCCAAACCCACCTCCATCGAGTTCTGCACCGGCAGCTTCTCCGGCGTGCGCACCAGCGCGTTCCGGGCCGTCGGCGGCTTCGACGAGAACTATTTCATGTACGTCGAGGATGCCGACCTCACCCAGAAGATGCTCACGCAGGGCAAAGCCTACCTCGTGCCCCAGTATACTGCCATCCACGCATGGCACCGCGCCGCCCATCGCAGCCTGAAGCCCGCCCTCTGGCAGGCCGGGAACCTGATGCGGTATTTCAAGAAGTGGGGATTCAGGTGGTAAAGGTTGTACAAAGCAGAAGCTTCACCGAGAAAATAAGCCTAACACCCCCAATCAAAAATATTTCCAGCAAGAAAGAACCCGTTCCAGAATTTTTTCCGGAATCCTCCGTTCTTTCTTGCTTTTTTTGTGATTTGATAGTAGAATAAGGTGTAAAACTATCTGCGGCATTCAGCGGTGGGCAGTTTTACACGCCACTTTGTTGACAGCGGACGCAGCTCCGCTTTGAATATTACGCGGCTCTCGGCAGCGAGGGCTTCGTATAGCTGCACAACTTTTTTCATTTTAATTAAAGGAGTGCGCAAATTATGAAAGGCATTATTCTCGCCGGCGGCGCCGGCACCCGGCTTTACCCGCTGACCATGGTCACCAGCAAACAGCTGCTGCCGGTCTACGACAAGCCGATGATCTACTATCCTCTGTCCACCCTCATGCTGGCGGGCATTCAGGACATCCTGATTATTTCGACCCCCACCGACACGCCCCGTTTCGAGGCGCTGCTGGGCGATGGCAGCCAGTACGGCATCCATCTGCAATATAAGGTCCAGCCCTCTCCGGACGGTCTGGCACAGGCATTCATCCTCGGCGAGGAGTTCATCGGCGACGACTGCTGCGCGATGATCCTCGGCGATAACATCTTCTACGGCAACGGCTTCTCCAAGATCCTGAAGAATGCCGCCGCCAACGCCGAGAACAAGGGCCGCTGCACCGTCTTCGGTTACTATGTCTCGGACCCGGAGCGCTTCGGCATCGTCGAGTTCGACCAGAACGGCAAGGTGCTCAGCGTGGAAGAGAAGCCGGAGCACCCGAAGAGCAACTACGCCATCACCGGCCTGTACTTCTATAACAAGGAAGTCGTCAAGATGGCCAAGGAAGTGAAGCCTTCCGCCCGCGGCGAGCTGGAGATCACCACCCTGAACGACATGTACCTGAAGAAGGACGAGCTGGATGTTCAGCTGCTGGGCCGTGGCTTTGCATGGCTGGATACCGGCACCATGGACAGCCTCGTGGAGGCCGCCGACTTCGTCCGCATGATCGAGAAGCGTCAGGGCATCAAGATCAGCGCCCCGGAAGAGATCGCCTTCAAGTATGGCTGGATCGACCGCGACACCCTGCTGGAGAGCGCCAAGCGCTACGGCAAGAGCCCCTACGGCCAGCACCTGAAGAACGTGGCCGACGGCAAACTGAGATACTAAGAGGAAATGCACATGAAAATCATCGTTACCGGCTGCAAGGGCCAGCTGGGCACCGAGATCATCAAGCAGCTCCGCGAGGGCCGCAGTGAGATCGGCCCCATCCCCGAAAAGCTGCAAAGCGCCACCGTCATCCCGGTGGACCTGCCTGAACTGGACATCTCCAACTACAAGATGGTGGACGACTTCATCCGCCGCCAGCGCCCGGATGTCATCATCAACTGCGCCGCCTACACCAATGTGGACGGCTGTGAGGTGAACCACGACGCTGCCTTCAAGGCCAACGCCCTCGGCCCCCGCAACCTCGCGCAGGCTGCCACCAAGACCGGGGCCCGTCTGGTCCATGTCTCCACCGACTACGTTTTCTCCGGCCGCGAGAACGGCGGCATCGCGCAGGACGAGGCCACCATCCCCGGTCCCATCAGCGCCTACGGCTCCACCAAGCTCATGGGCGAGAAGTACGTCGAGCAGTTCTGCCACCGCCACTTCATCGTGCGCACCGCGTGGCTCTACAGCTACTACGGCAAGAATTTCGTCAAGACCATCGTGAACGCGGGCAAGAAGTTCGGCAAGTTGGAGGTCGTCAACGACCAGTGCGGCAACCCGACCAACGCCGTCGATCTGGCCCACGAAATTCTGCAGCTCTGCGTGACCCACGAATACGGCCTCTACCACTGCACCGGCGAGGGCATCTGCTCTTGGTATGATTTCGCCTCCGAGATCATCCGTCTGTCCGGCGTGGACGCCGCCGTGGCCCCCTGCACCAGCGAGGAGTATAAGGCCAAGCACCCCGAAAGCGCCGACCGCCCCAAGTGGAGCGCCCTCGATAACCGGATGCTCCGCTGCACCGTCGGCAACGAAGTGCGGGACTGGAAAGCCGCCCTCGCCTGCTTCTTCGAGCACTGGGATGGGGAAAATGGGATGAAGTAAACGGGCAAGCCCGCTGGCGGGGCCGCAGTTTCCTAGTTTAGCAGCACCTCGCAGTGGTGCGAGGTCGAGCCCGCGAAAAACAACAACATTCAACTTTGAGGAAAAATCAAATTATGAAAAAATATCTGATCACCGGCTGTGCCGGCTTTATTGGTTCGAACTTTGTTCACTATATGCTCAAGAAGTACCCGAAGATCCTGCTGGTCAACCTCGATAAGCTGACCTACGCGGGCAATCTGGAGAACCTGAAGGACGTCGAGGGCGACCCCCGCCACGTCTTCGTGCAGGGCGACATCTGCGACAAGGAGCTGGTCGAGAGCCTGTTCGCAAAGTACGATTTCGATTACGTTATCAACTTTGCCGCAGAGAGCCACGTGGACCGCTCCATCAAGAACCCGGAGATCTTCGTCCAGAGCAACGTCATGGGCACCGTGAATCTGCTGCAGCGCGCCAAGGAAGCTTGGTACGACGCCGAGGCAAAGACTTGGAAGGAAGGCAAGAAGTATCTGCAGGTCTCCACCGACGAGGTCTACGGCGCTCTGGGTGCTGAGGGCTTCTTCATGGAGACCACCCCGCTGTGCCCCCACAGCCCCTACTCCTCCTCCAAGGCCAGCGCCGATATGTTCGTCATGGCCTTCCATGACACCTACGGGATGCCCGTCAACATCACCCGCTGCTCCAACAACTACGGCCCCTACCAGTTCCCGGAGAAGCTGATCCCCCTGATGATCAACAACGTCAAGCACCACAAGCAGCTGCCCGTCTACGGCGACGGTATGCAGATCCGCGACTGGCTGTACGTGGAGGACCACTGCAAGGCCATCGACATGGTGGCCAACGGCGGCAAGATCGGCGAGGTGTACAACGTGGGCGGCCACAACGAGCGCCCCAACATCTTCATCGTCAAGACCATTATCAACCAGCTGCACGACCGCCTGCAGGACGAGGGCATCAGCGAGGACCTCATCAAGCATGTGGCCGACCGTCTGGGCCACGACCGCCGCTACGGCATCGACCCCACCAAGATCAAGAACGACCTCGGCTGGTACCCGGAGACCCCCTTTGAGAAGGGCATCGTCCTGACGATCGACTGGTATCTCGACCACGAGGAGTGGATGGAGCACATCACCAGCGGCAACTATCAGAAGTACTACGAGGAAATGTACAAGAATAAGTAAGCTTGTACCCGCCCTCAGCGCATAAACCAAAAGGAGCACTCCCCTGCTGATGCAGGGAGTGCTCCTTTGTTTCTATCCGGTGCCCCTTAACCGAGGCTCACGCCCATGCGTCTTGCGACAGTGAGCAGCTCGCAGCCTTCGGGGACATTGCGGGTCTTGCCGGCGATGTCCTCCAAGCGGTTGGCGGTGACATGGCCGTTGAGCAGGGCCACGGTGACGCCATAGCGCTCGATCTCCACGAGCTTAGCGGCGTAGCTGCCGAACTGGGTGGCCAGCACGCGGTCATACGCGCTGGGGCTGCCGCCGCGCTGCATGTGGCCGGGGATGCAGACGCGGGTCTCCATGCCGGTCTTCTTCTGGACGGCGGCGGCGATGCGGTTGGTGGCGGTGGTGTAGCCCGCCTCGGCGCGCTTGGCGGTCCACTCCTTCCGCTTCATCTTGGCCTCTTCCTCGTTCATGGCACCCTCGGCCACCGCGATGATGGAGAAGTTGGAGCCCTTCTTAGCGCGGCGCTCTACGGCGTCGCAGACGCGGTCGATGTCGTAGGGCATTTCGGGCAGCAGGATGATATCCGCGCCACCCGCGATGCCGGAGTAGAGGGTCAGCCAGCCGGCCTTGTTGCCCATGATCTCGATGCACATCACGCGGCTGTGGCTGCCTGCAGTGGTGTGGATGCGGTCGATAACGTCGGTGGCGATGTCCACAGCGGTATGGAAACCGAAGGTGACGTCGGTGCCGTAGATGTCGTTGTCGATGGTCTTGGGCAAACCGATGATGTTCAGCCCCTCCTGCGAGAGGAGGTTGGCGGTCTTGTGGGTGCCGTTGCCGCCGAGGCAGAGCAGACAATCAAGCTTTGCGTCCTTATAGGTCTTCTTCATGGCCGCGACTTTGTCGATCTTGTCCTCTTCGACCACCCGCATCAGCTTGAAGGGGGTGCGCTTGGTGCCCAGAATGGTGCCGCCCAGCGTCAGGATGCCCCGGAAGTCGTCCTCGTTCATCTCTTTGTAGTCGCCGGTGATGAGTCCGTGGTAGCCGTTCAGGATGCCCACGATCTCCACATTGTCGCCCATCCGGGCATACAGCGCCTTGGCCACGCCGCGGATCGTGGCGTTCAGGCCGGGGCAGTCGCCGCCGGAGGTCAGGATGCCAACACGTTTTTTCATCTTGCAAAAGCCCTCTTTCCTCTGATCTTCCCGCATTGCGGGAGCAGGTTGTTACTATTAGAGTATTCCCAAAGGGGGCCGGTGTCAAGAGCGGGGGAGAAAAAACTGTTCAAATCTCGGCTCCGATAAACAAAAAGGGGGCTGTTGCACTGGCTTCTAGCCTTTGGGAACTTTCATTTTCCAGTCTCCTCACACTGTTGCTGCCCCATTGCCGTAGTCGCACCTTCTGCCACGCCCTCTGTGCTCTCCGGCATGAGCAAAATTCAACGCTGGTCGCAGAGCAAACTACTATATCCATCATTCATTACTTTCTTTATGTCAATATATAGTGTCTTGAGAGAAAGAAAGGGGTGACATCAGGAATAAACATCCGTTTGGACACGAGGCAATCTTCCCAGAAAACAAAAAAGCAGCCCACCGGGTCGTATTTCCGTTGATTCCGAGCCATCTTTTCTTGCCTCCTGTTTGTCCTTTTCTATATATTGGCTCCTTGAATTCCCTATGTCAACTTTTATTGTACAACACCACTGTGAGCCTTTTTATTTGACTCGTCCCTTTCTCTGTTGTCACTCTGCCTGTATCTCCTCCACCAGCGGCAGATAGTCGGCACAGTATTTCCGGTACAGCGGCTGTACAAGTTGCCGGAAACTCTGCATTTCTTCTTCGGGCAGCGGCAGTTCGATGCAGCCGCCTGCAAGGGCTGCTTTGCGGGCGGCGGTTTCCTCCTGTGCCCAGAGTTGGCGCTCGTACTGCGCCGATGCCCGGGCGCACGCTTGCAGGGTCTGCCGGTATTCCTCCGGCAGTGCATCCCATGTGCGGCCGGAAGCCAGCTGCACCTCCGGTACGCGGCTGTGCTCATCGGCCATGTAGTATCGCGCCACCTTGTAGTGCTCCATGGAATAGTAGGCCGGCCAGTTGTTTTCGGCGGCATCGATCTGCCCGGTCTCAAGCGCCGAGTAGACATCGCTGTACGCCGTGGTCTCCGGCACTGCATCCAGCAGGCGGATCATGTCGATCACGATCTGCGAATCCTGCACGCGGATGGTCTTGCCCTGTAAATCGTTCAGGCTGCGCACCGGCTGACGGGCATAGAACGAGCGGGCACCCGCGTCGTACCAGCTCAGGCCTACCCGTCCCTGTGCGGTAAAGTCCTGCAAAAACTCTGCCCCGATGCTGCCATCCAGCACACGCCACATATGGTCGGCATCCCGGTAGAGATACGGCAGCAGCAGTACGTTGAGCCGGGGCAGATCGTCTGTGGCCACCGAGAGTGACACACGGGCAAAATCTACGCCGCCAATGGCAAGCTGTTCCCACACCTGCTGTTCCGAGCCGTACTCGCCGTTCGCCTTGACCTGAATGACCACCTTGCCCCCGGTCTGCTGCTGCACAAGGTCCGCAAAATACTGCGCGCCCTGCGTAGTGGGGTACCCAGCGGGCTGGTTGTCGGCATAAGTCAGCACATAGTCCGGTGTAGTCTGCGGCTTTGCGGCACAGCCTGCCAGCTGCAAGGCTGCAAAGCCCAGCCCGGCTAAAAAAGTCCGTCTGCGCATGGTGCCCTCCCTCCCTTTGCAGATAGTATAGCGCACAAGGCTGCCTTTGTGCAAGAGACAGAAAAAGGCGGTGCCCGCAGCAAAGCAGGTACCGCCTTTTCAGGAGAAGAAGGGAATGTCTCAGTTACATCAGACCCATTGCCTGCGGCAGTGCGGTAGACACTGCCGGGATAAAGGTGACCAGCAGCAGGCCGCCGATGATGGCCACATAGTACATAAGCATGTACGGCATGACCTTGGAAAGCGAGGTGCGCCCCACCTTGATACCCACGAACAGGGCGTTGCCCACAGGCGGGGTGATGTTGCCGATGCACAGGTTGTACACGAGGATCAGACCGAACTGGATGGTGCTCATGCCAAAGCTCTGGCAGATGGGCAGGAACAGCGGGGTGAAGATGAGGATGGCCGGGGTCACATCCATAAAGGTGCCGGACACCAGCAGGATCACGTTCATGATGAGCAGGATGATGTATTTATTACTGGTCAGGCTCAGCAGGGCTGCTGCCACAGCATCCGGGATCTGCAAAAAGGCCATGACCCAGCCCAGAATGTTGGAAACGCCCACAAGGAACACCACCATGCCGGACATCTTGGCAGAGTCCACGATGATCTTCCACAGGCTCTTCAGGTTGATGGAGCGGTAGCAGAAAGCAAGGATCAGCGCATAGACAACGGCAATGGCAGAGCCTTCGGTGGCAGAGAACACACCGCCGATGATGCCGCCAATGACCACGATGATCAGGGAGAGCGAAGGCAGGGCGCGCAGGGTGCAGACGCCGAGATTTTTCCAGTCAAATTTGCCGGGGGTGCCTTTATAGCCCAGCTTGACCGCCAGCAGCACGCCCACCACGCAGCAGCACAGCGCCCAGATGATGCCGGGGATGTAACCAGCCATGAACAGCGCAGCCACAGAGGTGCCACCGGACGCCAGCGAGTAGGTGATCAGGGCGTTGGACGGCGGGATCAGCAAACCGGAGCAGGAGGAAGCAGCATTGGTGGCAGCGGTCACGGCGGGGTCGTAGCCCTGCTCGTCGGCACCGTCGCGGATCATGGAGCCAACGGCAGCAGCCGCAGCGGAAGCAGAGCCGGAGATGGCGCCGAACAGGGCGTTGGTGCCGATGTTGGTCACCAGCAGTGCGCCGGGCATCTTGCCCAGAATGGCCATGACGAAATCCACCAGACGCTTGGCGATGCCGCCCTGATTCATAATGTTGCCGGCCAGAATAAAGAACGGGATGGCGGTCAGGCTGAACTTGCTCATGCCCACAAAGGTGCGCTGGGCAGCAGTCAGCACGGCAACATTCAGGTCGATGGAAGAAAGAATGGCAGTCAGAGAAGAGACTGCAATGGCGTACGAGATGGGCACACCGAGGAACAGCAGCACCAGCAGCACTGCCAGAATTACGAGTAACGCTTGAATTGCCACAGCTTAGTCCTCCTTATTTTCCTTGTCGGCATCGGCAGCCATTTCGGCTTCCACCTTTGCAAAGTCTGCATCCTCCGGGGTATCCAGACAGATGGAGCCGTTTGCAATGCCGATAATGTTCAGCACGGAATACACCAGAATGATCACGCCGCAGATGGGCATGACCCAGTAGAACACGCCCACGGCAACGCCCAGCGAGGAGGTCTGCTGTCCCATAGCCAGCTGGGACACCTGAAAACCGCCGAACACCAGAATGGTCGCAGAGAAGATGAAGGCGATGACCTCGGCAAAGATGTGGAACGCCTTGCGCATGGTGGGGTTGAACCGGTCCACCAGCACGGGAATGTTCATGTGGCCGCGCTCGCCGGAGACGATGGTGGCACCCAGCATGGTGCTCCAGCCGAACAGATAACCCACCAGCTCCTCCGACCATGTGGAGGGAGAGTTGAAGATATAACGCACGATGACCTGATAGGTGGTCAGCACCACCATGACCGTCATGCTCAGACCTGCCAGCAGGTTGAGCACCTTGTTCAGGGTATTTCTCAGTTTTTCCATGATGCTCCTCCTCAGTCCGCAGTATGGGCAGCGTTGTGCTGCTGGATCAGGTCATAAATGGGCTGCAGTTCCGGGTTTGCTGCCAGCACGGAATCGTGCAGGGGGGCCATAGCCTCCTGAAACGGTGCCGTGTCCGGGTAAATAAAGTTGACGTGCTGCTCATTCTCGGCCTTATCTTTCGCCTCAGCCACAGCATCCTCCCAAGCATCCTGCTCGGTGCGCTTCACGATCTGGAAGCCCTCTTCAAAGATCGCGCGCTCCTCGTCGCTGAGTTCGTTCAGGAAGGCGTAGTTTGCCACCAGCAGATCCGGCACCATCTGGTGCATATCATAGGAGTAATACTTGCAGATATCGCCGTGACCGTTATCGGTCAGAGCCAGCTCGTTGTTCTCGGCACCATCCAGAATACCGGCCTGCAATGCGGTGTACACATCGCCGAAGCCCATGGGCGTAGCGGTGCCGCCCAGCAGACGCATCATTTCCACGTTGGTGGGCGACTGCTGCACGCGGATCTTCAGACCCTTCAGGTCGGAGGGCTGGTTGATGGGGGTCTTGATGGTGTAGAAGTTGCGGGTGCCGGCATCCAGCCATGCCACCGTTTCCAGACCGGCCTTGGAAGTGGTCTTGAAAATGGGGTCCGTCACTTCGGGGTCGTCCATGGCCTCGTGGTAGGCTTCTACGCTGGAGAACAGGTAAGGCAGGTTGAAGATTTGGTATTTGGCACTGAAGGTTTCCATGATGGCAGTGGACGCCACCACAAAGTCGATGGCACCGGTCTGGGTCAGCTGCACCATTTCGGTCTGGGAGCCCAGCAACTCGCTGGGGTACACCTCCACACGGTACTTGTCGCCCAGCTTCTCGTTGATGTAGTTGGCAAAGGCTTCCAGTCCCAGATGATCCGGGTGGGTCTGGGACTGCACATGGCCGATGCGCACGATCTTGCGGTCGTCACCGGAGCCGGCACCGCAGCCGGTAAGCATCATGCTGCTGGTCAGTGCCGCTGCGCCCATCAGCGACAGAAACGTTCTTCTCTTCATGAATGGCATCCTCTCTTTTCGCGTTCTTTCTATGATTATATTTTAACAACTCGTTCATTTTTGCGAAACCGGATTATTTTGTGAAACGCAGTACGATTTTGTCTTTGTTGTATCCAAGTACAATTTTTGTGTTTTTCGGACGAAAAAAACTGGCAAAAACAAAAAAGCACCCGTTCCTCTCCTGTCCACAGGCAGGAAAGAAGGGGTGCTTCCTTGTAATCCGATTTATCCTTGTGCCGCTTTTTCCGCTGCGGCTACGCGGTATTCCGAAGGGGTCTGACCGGTCAGGCGCTTGAACACCCTTGTAAAATAGTTGGCGTCACTGTAACCCACAGCAGCGCCGATATCCTTCAGGCTCAGGCGCGGGTCCAAAATCAGCTGGCGCGCCTTGTTCACCCGGTATTCGTTCAGGTAGGCCGAAAAGTTTACCTTAAAGCACTGCTTGAACAGCTTGCAGAAGTAGGCGTCCGAGTAGCGCAGCGCAGCGGCGGCATCCTGCATGGAGATATCCTCCCTATAGTGGGCGTCGATGAAGCGGCTGATCTCGGCACGGATGATGGCGGTACGCATATCCTCGTCCTCTTCCCGGCGGACAGGCTGTTCAGGCGCAGGGGGCTGTGCCGGGCGGGTAGGCAGCGGCACCGACACCTGCCGGATGGCATCCTCCACCGCGAATACCAGTTCCTGCTCGTTGTAAGGCTTGAGCAGATAGTCCATCGCTCGTACAGAGATCGCTTGCCGTGCATAGTCGAACTTATCAAAGCCGGTCAGAAACAGGATGGCGCAATTTCTGTCTGTTTCTCGGATCTTGCGCGCCACCTCCAGCCCGGTGAGACCCGGCATTTCAATGTCCAGCACAGCCACCTGCGGCGCTTCGTGGGCAAAAATTTCCAGAGCCTCTCTGCCGTTTTTTGCTTCATACAGGCAGATCAGATCTCCCAGATACTTCTGCAAGGTCCGGCACAGCACCTTGCGCTCGATCAATTCATCCTCTGCCACCAGCAATTTGCACTTCACGAAAGCGTCTCCTCCTTTTCTTCCGGCTGCTGCGTCTGCGGGAGCTCAAACCGCACCACAGTACCGCAGTCTGCGCGGCTGTATATTTGCATTTTTCCGCCCGGATACAGCATCCCGATGCGGCGGGAAATGTTTCCAAGGCCAATGCTGCGTCCGGTCTGCTCGCTCTGAGCAATTTTAGTTTGCACAGCGTCCAGCTCCTCTTTGTTCATTCCCTTGCCGTTGTCCGCGACCGTGAGCACCAGCACCTTGCCCTGCATCCATGCCCGCAGCAGGATGCGTCCGCCTTCCTCGCGGGACTTGAGCCCGTGCGAGTAAGCGTTTTCCACCACCGGCTGCAGCATAAAGGACGGCACCAAAACCGCCGCAGACTGCACCTGAATGCTTTTTTCTACGGTAATGCGTCCATCGAACCGCATCTGCTGCAAATAAATGTAATCCTCCAGCCCGTCCAGTTCCTCTTCCAGCGTGATCTGCTGGCGCTTAGTGCGCAGATTGTGCCGGAACAAATTGCCCAGATGCACGATCATCTGGTCGGTGGTGGAAGCATCCTCCAGCCGCGCCATGCAGGAGATCATGTTCAGGGTGTTGAACAAAAAATGCGGATTCACCTGACTTTTCAGCACCTCCAGCCGGGTGTGCTCCAGATCTTTTTCCAGTGCAAGGTTCCGCACCTCTTCCCGGTGCAAGGCCTGTTGCGTGGTCAGTTGCTGCGCCATGGCGTGCTTCATCTGGTTAAAGGTTCCCGTCAGCCGCCCCACTTCGTCGCCGCTTTTCACCGGAAGATCCGGGCTTGAAAGATCCCCCTCGGCAATGCTGCGGGAGGCCTGTGCCAACCGCAGCAGCGGACGCACCACCGCGCGGCTCAGCACCCGGATGAGCAGCAGCATCAGCGCGGCTGCCGTCAGGAACAGCCCCAGATACAGCCACGGCAGATGCCGGATGCGGGTCGCTGTGCTGCTGTAAAGGGCGTTTTCCTGCTCCAGCGTGGCCTGTGTCAGCCGCAGCGCATACTCGGCAAGGTAGTCTTGCAGCGCCATCACACGATACATCTGTTCAATGTAGGTATCTGCCGAGGGGGAAAGCTGCAAAAAGGTATCCCGCTCCTGCCGATAGCCCGCATACCCCTGCAAAAGGTTCCATGTACGGGCATAGCGCTCTTCACCGATGCGGACGTAATCGAAGGGCAGGGCCGCAAGGCTCTGCTCGGAAGCGGTACAGGCGGCGGTATAGGCCTGTTCGGTTTCAGAAGTAGGCTGGCGCACATAGCGTGCAAAGGCCTGTGTTTCGTCCTTGAGGGCGTTTTGCACCGTATAGCAGACGGCGTTGTCGGCCAGCAGCATATCAAAGGAGCGTACCGTCCACTGACCTGCCATGGTAGCAATGCCAGTGGAAAGCATGGTGACCAGCAAAATCGCGGCAAGCCATGCCGTGACCTTGCGGCGCAGGGATATACCGCCCTGCGCGGTTTTGTTCCGTGCCATACGCTTTCCCTCCTGTCCTTGCAGCACCCGGTCTTTTTTATAAGTATAATGATCTCCCGGAAAAAGTGCAACTGCAAAAAGCACCGGTTTCCGCAAAGAAACCGGTGCTTGCAAGCAGCGTGCCAAGCTGTCAGTGGGTCAGCAACTGAAAATGATTCCGCTTGGTGACCAGAAGCCCTTCCTTTTGCAGCTTGGAAAGCTCCACCGACATGGCAGCGCGTTCCACGCAGAGAAAATCCGCCAACTGCTGACGGTCAAAGGGGATGTCAAAGGAGAGGGAGGACTGCCGGATGGACTCGGCGGACAGGTAGGACAGCAGCTTTTCGCGGGTGGTCCGTTTGCTGACATGGGTGATCTTATCGTTAAAAAGCAGTATTTTGTTTGCCAGAACGCTGACCAGATTGCGGATGAGTTTCTGGTGGTGGTCGCAGACGGTGGGGCAGGAGGTGAGCAGCCGCTTGACGTTCAACAGCAGAATTTCGCAATCCTCCTCTGCCACCACGCTGATGTTCAGGATGGCACCGGGGGTGGCGGCGTAAGGCTCCCCGAAAAAATCCCCGGTATTGCACTTGGACAGGATGTTGCGGTGTCCCCAAAGATCTTCCTGAATCACAAGGGTGGAGCCGGACAACATAAGCCCCATGACCTCTGTGGAATCTCCGGCACGGAAAATGTAGGAGCCCCGGGGCCGGGTGATTTTCGCTGCACTGACGCAGTGCAGGATGGACAAAATCTCATCGTCGGTAAGCCCGGTAAAAAAGGGGCAGTTCCGCAGAACAGGCAGATATTTTTGCATAAAAGCCCTCCTTGTTGGAATTCAAACATACAACTTGCCTTTAGTATACTATAATAAAGCTGCAAATGCAAAAAACACCCACAACAGGAGAGTATAGATATGATTCGGAAGATCATCCATATTGACGAAGAAAAATGCAACGGCTGCGGCTTGTGCGCAACCGCTTGCCACGAGGGAGCCATTGATATCATCAACGGCAAGGCAAAGCTGGTGCGGTAAAATTCTGGATTGAATACACCGGGCAGACCGATATGTACCCAGTTTTCTGGACACTGGATCAAAATTGAATCATTAAGAATCCATCATGGATGCTTCTCTGAATTTATAGCAATTCAACTTTTTAATGCGACAGCAACAACGTTGAATTGCATATCGCATGGGAAAGCGGATTCGGCCCGACTTTCTGAGCCAGCATTTCTCGGATTTTCTGGTAGCACACCAGATGAAGCGTATCCGTTTCCACGACCTGCGCCACCCGTATGTCAAGCACACGACAAAAAATATATCCTGCAAAAGCAGAAATCCCAAACTACCAATTTCGATTTGATAGTCTGGGGTTTCTGTTTTTGTGTTGCATTAGTACCGTTATTCCTGTTGAAAATGCCGGTCACTGTCTGGCATTTTCATATCACTAACAGCCATCAAGGTTTTTTAATTATAACAGACAGTGTCTATTAAATTATCCCATGTGCTAAAGCATCAGTCATAGTACTTTCTATGCTAACTTAAGCCGTTCGGATTCTTTTCGAGGTAGTTCTGGTGGTATTCCTCGGCGGGATAGAAGTTTTTGAGCGGGCCGATCTCCACGAAGAATTTTTCGCTGCGGCCGCGCTCGATCTCCGCGATGCGCTTCACCGTCTCTCTCGCGCTTTGGTTGGTGAAGTAAACGCCGGTCTGGTACTGGCTGCCGCGGTCGTTGCCCTGCCGGTTTTGCACCGTGGGGTCGATGACATAGAAGTAGGCCAGCAGCAGCACCGAGGCGAAAAGCAGTGCCAATACGCTTCGATCCATCACGTTTCCTCCTTTCGGGGGAATCAGGACTCACTCCGACCCTTCGAGCGCCATGGGCAATGCAGCGGCGCACAGCAGGCGCTTTTTTAAATCTCGGGTCAGCCCACATCGGCGGCGAGCGCCTGCTCGATGAGCTTTTGCAGCGTCTCCGCCTGCTTCTTTTCTGTGATGGCTCCTACGATGGGTTCACCCACGATATTGCCGCTGCGGTCGACCACATAGGTGGTGGGATAAGCAAAGATGTTGGTAGTAAACTTTCCCGCCTCACCATCTGAGTCAAAATACACATTCTGATAGGTGGCGCCCTTCTTGGCCAGCACGTCCTTCGCCTCGGAAATCGCTGCCTCGTCGCCGTCCAGCGTGAAGGTGTTGACGCCGATGAGGGAGCCGCCCTTCTTCGCAAGCTCCTTGTTCAGTGCGTCCAGCTCGGAAAGCTCGCCCACGCAGGGATTGCAGGTGGTGAACCAGAAATTCACCACGGTGACGGCGTTGGCGGAGAACAGCTCGTCGCTCTTCACCGGATTCCCATCCAAGTCTTTGCCCTCAAATGCGGGGAACTTCTGCATACTGCCGTCGTCGGGCGGATTGGTCATGTCGCTGCCTGCGGGCACGCTCATATCGCCGTCCATGGATTTCTGCATGATCTCGGGATACTTCTCTTCCAACTCGGTCAGCTTGTTTTCAATATCGCTGATCTCCGTGGCCGACTCCTTCAGCCACGCATACTCCTTGTCGGTGAACTGCTCTTTCGCGGCCTCGACGGTATCCAGCAGGAAGTCGCCGTAGTTTTTGCCGTTCTCCTGCATGGCCATGCCCTTATCGGCCGCCATGAACACCTTCTCCCAGAGTTCGGCATTTTCCGACAGGAGCGCGTTTTCCCGCTCCAGCAGCTCCTTGTGCAGAGCGAGCGCCTCCTCGTCGGTTTTCGGCTCGCCGGTCATGGCGGAGCTGTCTCCGCTCATATCCGCCTGCTTGTCGTTGTCCTTTGCGCCGCAGGCTGCAAGGGAGAGCAGCATCATCGCGCACAGCATCAGAGCCAGTATCTTCTTTGCGTTCATATTCGTTTCTCCTTAAGCTTTGTTGTTTTCTCGCAGTGTCGCTGCGTTTTCTTTCTCTTTTCCATCGCCGAAGCCGTAGCGGAAGCACACGGCGTTCGTCGGACAGGCACGGATACACATCCCGCAGCGGATGCACTCGGTATGGTTGGGCGTTTTCGTCACATCCACGTCCATCTTGCAGGCTCTGGCGCATTTCCCACAGGAGACGCACTTACTCTTGTCCACCTTCATCTGGAAAAGGGACACCCGGTTGAACAGGGCGTAGAACGCGCCCAGCGGGCATAGCCACTTGCAGAAGGGACGGTAGAACAGTACGCTCAGCACGATCACCGACAGCAGGATGCTGAACTTCCATGTAAACAGCTTGCCCAGCGCCGCCCGGATGCCGGAATTGGCGAGGGACAGCGGGATGGCCCCCTCCAGCACGCCCTGGGGACAGAGGTATTTGCAGAAGAAGGGGTCGCCCATGCCAACGTCGTTTACAAGGAACGCCGGCAGCAGGAGAACCATCACCAGCAGGACAGCGTACTTGAGGTATGTCAGGGGCTTGAGTTTCTTTGTGGAGAGCTTCTTTGTCGGGATCTTATGCAGCAGCTCCTGAAACCAGCCAAAGGGACAGAGGAAGCCGCAGATAAAGCGCCCCAGCAGCACGCCCAGCAGAATGAGAAAGCCTGTGATATAATAGGAGAAGCTGAACTTGGAAGACCCCACCACCGCCTGAAACGCCCCGATGGGACAGGCTCCGGAGGCCGCCGGACAGGAGTAGCAGTTCAGCCCCGGCACGCAGACGGTTTTCCCAGCGCCCTGATACAGTCCTCCCTTGAGGAAGTTCGGCAGGTGCAGGTTGGTCAGCAGCGCCGCACCCGCCTGTATCCAGCCCCGAAATCGGGACATGGTCTGCGAAACGCCTGAAAACTTTTTACCCAATACCCACACACTCCAGACATAATTTGATTGCTTTGCTCAGCACTGTCGCCGCCTCTCCCCGCCAGACGCCGAAGCACAGCATGGCGACTCCGGCCATCAGCAGCGCGATCTGCGCCGCAGCCTTTTTCCCGCAGCTCATTTTTCATCATCCTTTCCAATTTTCTGCCCCCATCATAGCGCGGGAGAGTTAAAGTCTCTGTTAAGAACGAAAACTTAACGCAAACCTTATCTATTTTTGCTATAATAAAAACAACACAAAAACGGAGAAATAAAAAGGAGAGTTCTCATGCACCTTTTAGTAATTGAAGACGAACGCGCTCTGTGTGAAACAATCGTCCGCAGTCTGCGGCGGCTGGCCTACAGCGTGGACTACTGCTACGACGGGGAGAAGGCTCTGGAGTTACTGGGCGTGGAGTGCTACGATCTGGTACTGCTGGATCTGAATCTGCCGAAAAAGGACGGCATGACGGTGCTGCGCACCCTGCGGCAGACCGACCGAGAGACGCGGGTGCTGATTCTCTCCGCCCGCAGCGAGGTGGAGGACAAGGTGCAGGGGCTGGACGCCGGGGCAAACGACTATCTTGCAAAGCCCTTTCATCTTGCCGAGCTGGAGGCCCGCATCCGCAGCCTGACATTGAGGCAGTTCACCCAGCAGGATGTGCTGCTAAGCTGCGGAGGCCTGAGCTTCGACACCCGCTCCCGTACCGCCGCCGTCAATGGGCAGACGCTGACGTTGACCCGAAAGGAAACGGGGATACTCGAATACCTGATGGTGCATCAGGGGCGGCCCGTGAGTCAGGAGGAGCTGATGGATCACGTTTGGGACAACAGCGTGGACAGCTTCAGCAATTCCATTCGCGTCCACATCTCCGCCCTGCGCAAAAAGCTCCGCGCCGTGCTGGGCTATGACCCCATCCGCAACCGCATCGGCGAGGGCTATCTGATGGGAGGCGAGGAGGAATGAAGCGTCTTTCCCTGCAGTGGCGCATCACGCTGATGTCCGTCCTGCTCATCGGCATCACTTGCGTGGCCATGAATCTGCTACTGTGCTCCTCCGGTGTGTACTATATGGACACCATTGCAGACAGCTTACAGGGCGGCGGCACGGTGATCCTGAATGATAGCGGAGCGGCGAGCTTTGACCCGCAGCTCATAGCGCCCAACGAGGAGTTGACCATCGTCGTCGATGGGGTGCAGGGGCGCTTCCGCACCACCAACTGGTACATCACGGCGGCGGTAACGCTGCTCAGCGGCATCCTCGCCTATTTCGTCAGCGGACGCGCTCTCAAGCCCCTGCGCAGCTTTACCTCGCAGGTGGAGCAGGTGCAGCTGAACAATCTTGCCGATATGAGGATCGATGAAGACTCCATTTCGGAGTTCCGGCAGCTGAGCCGCTCGTTCAACCAGATGCCGGATCGGCTGAACAACGCCTTTGCCGCCCAGCGGCAGTTCACCGGCAACGCCGCCCACGAGCTGCGCACGCCACTGGCACTAATGCAGGCGCAGTTGGAGCTGTTTTCCGCGGAGCATCCCGATGTGCGACCGGAGACGGCGGAATTCCTCACGCTTTTGCGCGAGCAGACGGAGCGGCTGACGCAGATGACCAAGACGCTGCTGGAGATGAGCAATTTGCAGCAGGTGGCGCGGAACGAGCAGCTCCAGCTCGCCCCCATGGTCGAGGAGATCTTTACGGATCTTGCGTCGCTGGCGGAGAAGCGAAGCATCACGCTGGAAGCGGAGGGCGACGCCGCCCTGACCGGCAGCGACGCGCTGATCTACCGCATGCTCTTCAACCTGACGGAGAACGCTGTCAAATACAACCGCCTCGGCGGCTCGGTGCGGGTCGAGCTTGCACAGGGGCAGGAAAAGTGCATCATTCGCGTTTCCGACACTGGCTGCGGCATTCCGGAGGAGTATCAGCAGAGCATTTTCCAGCCCTTCTTCCGAGTAGACAAATCCCGCAGCCGCGAGTACGGCGGCGCGGGACTGGGACTTTCTCTGGTGTGGGAGATCGCCGATCTCCACGGCGGCTCCGTTTGGGTGGAGGAAAGCTCGGACAAGGGCACGACCATCGCGGTGGAGCTGCCGGCAGGGGTGGAAAACGATTCCTCCGGCGCGGATATCCCATAATAGTCCTCGGCGGTTTCATGATGATCGTTTTTCAACAGCAGCTCCTCCGCCACACTCGCCGTAAAAAACTGCGTTGACGTGTCATTGCCGCAGTAATAGATATTCCTGCGGCAAAAGCTATTGCACCGATTATCTTGACTATATCTATGTAGACCCGATGGGAAAACGGATTCGGCCCGATTTCCTGAGCCAACATTTCCCGGATTTTCTGGTCGCACACCAGATGAAGCGTATCCGCTTTCACGATCTGCGCCATAGCTGCGCCAGTCTGCTCTATGCCAATGGCGTGAGCCTGAAGGAGATTCAGGAGTGGCTGGGGCACAGCGACATCAGCACTACAAGCAACATTTATACACATCTGGATTTCTCCAGCAAGGTATCTTCTGCCACTGCCATCGTCAGGATCTCCCCGGAGGAGACAAAGGTGTGAAAATGAGCCGGATGCGGGGGATAAAAATAGCAAAAGACCCCCAGCTAAAGCTGAGGGTCCTTCGTTATGCCGGTGGTGGGGGGCTCCCGCGCACTGAGCAACAGCCCGCAGGGCTGATTGCTCCCCTGCTGTGCAGGGTCGTGCTGTTCGACCCGCTCACACGCCGCAGATAAAAAGGAAGCCCCCCAGACAAGCTGGAGGGCTTCCTTTTTATGCCGGTGGTGGGGGTCGAACCCACACGTGTTATTAGCACAAGGGATTTTGAGTTTTTATCCTCATCTTCCATCTGGTGTCATCCAGTGATATTTAGTGATATTTGGTTTCCACTGTGCAAAGGCAAAATTCACGCCTCAACGAACAATAATTTGGAATATCCACGATTTTTCGATGCGTTTTCCCCCTACTCTGTTTTTTCGGTTTGGACCGCCCAAATGGAAATTGGAGGGATGTTCAGGAGGGATGCAGGGCAAAACGCTCCTCTGCTTAGGCACAAAACGAAAGGAAAGTCAAGGATAATGAATCAAAATCAAGCAAAAGAGTATTATGAAAAATTATTTGTGAACTATCCTGATGTGCTGTCTGTCGAAGAAGCAACAACTTTACTCGGTTTCAAAAGCCAGACTGCCATCATCAGAAGAATCCATCAACATAGAATTCGCTGCCTGAAAGTCGGACGATCTTTCATGATTCCGAAAGAATATCTCATCGACTATCTTTTGGATAGCTAAATTATACAGCCATTATATTACATAGCGCACCACTTTTCAATAAGAAAAGAGTGCGCTTTTTATTTTCAAATGAAAGGCGGTCGATTTTTTGAACACAAGCTGGAGTAAAACGTTGAAAAAGCCACATGACCCTTGACTACTTCTACGGACAAGCCGGAGAGCTGTTCTCCTTCTACCGCATTCCAAAGGCTCTTTTTCAGGAGCAGCGGTTTCAAGATCTGTCAACCGATGCCAAAACCCTGTACGGCATCCT
>OCHL01000671.1_pt1 | contig 28602 bp, 27 predicted proteins | sample 1538421 | NCBI WGS metagenome assembly OCHL01 (sample SAMN04571690, study PRJEB22368) | human gut metagenome | biome: human gut; material: stool | host: Homo sapiens | place: Luxembourg | collected 2012-06-01 | reverse complement strand
CCTATTGCCTTCGGCAACAGGGTCCCACCCCAGCGGACGGTCTTCGGAGAAACTACCCGCCGCCCTTTTCTTTTTCCCGATACTCCGACGGTGTGCAGCCCTTCTCGGCCCGGAATACCCGGGCAAAATAGCTCATGTCCTCAAAGCCGCATTCCTCCCCGATGCGGGTGATGCTCTTATCCGTGTTTTCCAGCAGCTGCACCGCGTGGCGGATGCGGTGCTGGCGCAGATATTCCTTCGGGGTCAGGTCCATCATACGGCGGAAGCACCGCAGGCATTCGCTCACGCTGATGGCCGCGCTGGCCGCGATCTGTTCCGTGGTGATGGCCTCCGCCCGGTGCGCGCGTACAAAGTCGATCATCTGTTTGATGCGCTCGGCGTCCCGCAGGTCCCGTTCCGACGGTGCCTGCGCGTGCTGCAAACAGTTTTCCGCCAGCAGGAAGATCACCCGGGACAGCGCCGCCCGCACCTCGAACTCATAGCCCGGGGCCTTGCGCGGCCAGAGCTCTGCAATGTGCTGCAGCTCAGCCAGCGCCTGCTGTTCCCACACGGCCCCGCCCAGGATCGGGATGCACCGGCACTCCGGCGCACAGAGCACCGGGCCCAGATATTTCTGCCAGAACACGCTGCCGGATGCCCCGCCCACCACCGACGGGTCGAACACGATGGAGATCTGGTGAATGAGCCCGTTTTCTTCCACGGCCCGGTTGCCGTGCAGCACGCCGGAGCCCACAAACAGCGCCTGCCCGGCCTGCAGTCGAAAGCTTTTGCCATCGGCCATGCCCAGCAGGCTGCCTTCCGTCACATAGTTGATCTCCACTTCGTCGTGCCAGTGCCACGGCACCGAGCCGCACCGCTCATAAGGCTGCCCGTCCCATGGGCCCCAGATCTCCATCGGGAACTCCGGTGTGCCCACCCTGATGATCTCTTTTCCGTCATCACCTACCACGACCTGCCACAGACCATTTTCATCCACCATGACGATTTTCTCCTATTGATTGAGATGTTTTCTCCTAACAGCTTTCCTCTTTTGGTTATATAATAGCATTGTAAAGAGGTTCTTGCAAGACCAGCCCCACCCCGGCGCCGCCTTTTTTCGGAGGAATTTTTTATGCTGTCTGTCAAGCTGTTTGTTGTAAATGCGCTCATTGAAAATCTGGTCGATCTGCTCACCTATGCTGATCATCCCCTTTACGCCGATGTCTACCTTGACATGCTGGAGCACCTGACGCACCTTCGCCGCGCCCTGCTGGCCCGCTGAGCCGCCCTGTGCTTCCGCATTTTTGCCGCGCTGTGTCCGGTTTTTCCGGCGCAGCGCTTTTTTGCTGCCCTGTGAAAGCGCAAATCTCCATGTTGCGCCGCAGCAAAGTGCAAGTGCCCCGCCTGCCGTTTCGCAGTCGTTTTTCACAATCCTTTTTCTGTTTTATTTCATATTTTATTTCTTTCGTATGGTTCTTTCTGCCTGCCGAATTTTCGCCTTTTTGCAACTTTTCATTGAGCTGCAACAATAACACATGGTTTTTTGCAGTGGATTTTTATATTATAGGCTTACAAGGCTGTGGTCTGTCTGTGTGTGCCGCAGCGCAACCCCACCCGAACCCGCTCAAAAGGAGGATATCCTATGATGAAATCCATTTCCATATGGAAGCAGGAGCTGACCGGCGGCACCCACGCCGCACGTCTGGCTTCGCTTTACTGCTGTAAGCCGGAAGAAACGCCCGCACAGGCCGCCCGCTATACGGCTGTTCTGGACGGGCTGGAAGCCACCTTCGGCCCCCATGCCGAGGCCGGTCTGTACAGCGCCCCCGGCCGCACCGAGATCGGCGGCAACCACACCGACCACCAGCACGGCCGCGTACTGGCCGGCAGCGTGAACATTGATATGATCGCCGCCGCCGCCCCCAACAGCCTGAACCAGCTGCGGGTGCAAAGCGAAGGCTATGATCTGTGCGTCATCGACCTTGCCGACCTGGCCGCCCGCAAAGAAGAAGAAAACACCACCATTTCCCTGCTGCGCGGCGCGTGCGAAGCCTTCCGCCAGCGGGGCGCAGCACTCTCCGGTCTGGATGTGTACGTTGCTTCCAATGTGCCCAAGGGCAGCGGCGTTTCTTCCTCGGCGGCGTTCGAAGTGCTGATCGGCGTCATCCTGAACGACTGCTTCATGACCGAAAAGGTCTCCCCCATCGAGATCGCACAGATCGGCCAGTGGGCTGAGAACGTCTACTTCGGCAAGCCCTGCGGCCTGATGGATCAGATGGCTTCCAGCGTGGGCAACATCATCACCATTGATTTTGCCGATCCGGCCCACCCGGATGTGGAGCCGGTGGCCGTGGATTTCTCCAAGGCAGGCCTTGCCCTGTGCATCCTGGATTCCTGCGCCGACCACGCCGACCTGACCGACGAGTACGCTGCTGTGCCCGCCGAGTGCCGCGCCGTGGCTGCCGTGTGCGGCGGCGAAGTGCTGCGGGACGTGCCGTTTGACACCTTCCTCGCAAAGCTGCCGGAGTGCCGCAAGCAGTGCGGTGACCGCGCCGTGCTGCGCGCCTTCCACATCTATGCCGACAACGACCGCGTGGCAAAGCAGGTGGCCGCTCTGCGTGAGGGCGATTTTGACACCTTCCTCTCCCTCGTCACCGAGTCCGGCGACAGCAGCTGGGAATACCTGCAGAACGTCATCCCTGCCGGATACAAGGAGCATCAGGAGATGGGCGTGACCATCGCCGCTGCCAAGCACTACCTGAACGGCAAGGGCGCTGTGCGCGTGCACGGCGGCGGCTTTGCCGGCACCGCACAGGCCTTTGTGCCGGTGGAAATGCTGGCAGACTTCAAGGCCCACATGGAGGCCATTCTCGGCGAGGGCCGCTGCCATGTGCTGAGCATCCGTCCGGAAGGAGGCGCTGTGCTGTGATCTCCACTGCCATCCAGCAGCTCGTGAACTACGGGCTGGACACCGGGCTGATCCTGCCCGATGATGAGATCTACATCCGCAACCAGCTGCTCATGACCATGCAGCTGGACGACTTTACCGCGCCGGAGAGCGAGGTGTGCTATACCGATCTGGAAAGCATCCTGAAAACGCTGGTGGACGATGCCGTTGCCCGCGGCGTGTGCGAGGACAACTCCACCGCCCGGGACCTGTTTGACACCAAACTCATGGGTGTGCTGACCCCGCGGCCCAGCATCGTGCGCGCCAACTTTGAGGAGCGCTACGAGAACGAAGGCCCGCAGGCCGCCACCGACTGGTTCTATAAATTCAGCCAGGACACCGACTACATCCGCTGCTACCGCATCAAGCGTGATTTGAAGTGGGTCACCAAGACGGCCTACGGCGATCTGGATATCACCATCAACCTTTCCAAACCGGAAAAAGACCCCAAGGCCATCGCCGCCGCAAAGCTGGCCCCCCAGAGTGCTTATCCCAAGTGCCAGCTCTGTGCCGAGAACGAGGGCTATGCGGGCCGCATGAACCACCCTGCCCGCGAAAACCACCGCATCATCCCGCTGACCATCAACGACAGCGCCTGGAACCTGCAGTACAGCCCCTACGTCTACTACAACGAGCACTGCATCGTGTTCAACAGCCAGCACACCCCCATGAAGATCGAGCGGGCCACCTTCCGCAAACTGCTGGACTTCGTGGGCCTGTTCCCCCACTACTTCGTGGGCAGCAACGCTGACCTGCCCATCGTGGGCGGCAGCATCCTGAGCCACGACCATTTCCAGGGCGGCCACTACGAGTTTGCCATGGCCAAGGCCCCCATCGAAAAGGTATGGACCTTCCCCGGTTTTGAGGATGTGGAGGCCGGTATCGTGCACTGGCCCATGAGCTGCATCCGCCTGACCTGTGCGGATGATGAACGCCTTGTGGAGCTGGCCGACAAGATCCTGACCGCATGGCGCGGCTACTCGGACGAGAGCTGCTTCATCTTCGCCGAGACCGACGGCGAGCCCCACAACACCATCACCCCCATTGCCCGGATGCGGGATAGCAAGTATCAGCTGGATCTGGTGCTGCGCAACAACATCACCACGCCGGAGCATCCGCTGGGCGTGTTCCACTCCCATGCAAAACTGCACCACATCAAAAAGGAGAACATCGGCCTCATCGAGGTCATGGGGCTGGCCGTGCTGCCCAGCCGCCTGAAAAAGGAGATGGCCGAGCTTGCCGATGTGCTGGTACAGCGCGTCCCCACTGCCCAGTACCCCGAGGAGCTGCAAAAGCACGCCGCGTGGGCCGAAGATATCCTGGCCCGCCACCCGGAGCTGAATGCAGACAATGTGCACCCCATCCTGCAGGATGAGATCGGCCATGTGTTCGCCGAAGTGCTCACTGATGCCGGTGTCTATAAGCTGGACGAAGCCGGCCGCGCAGGCTTTGCGCGCTTCCTTGCCAGCGTGAAGTAAATAAAGAACGTTTTCTCCCCTTTCCCCTGCCGGTGCTTCCCTTGCCGGCAGGGGATTTTTGCATACAAAAAAGCCGCCCTTCGCGTTTTCAGGCGCAAGGAGCGGCTTAATTTTGTCTTCGTTCAGAGCAAAGAGTTAATAACCCAGCCGATTATTCCGGCAGGTCTTCCTCGTTCTCCAGGCTATGCCAGACGTTCTGGACATCGTCATTGTCCTCCAGCGCATCCAGCAGCTTGCCCATAGCCTTGAGCTGATCGGGGTCGGTCAGACGGGTGGTGGTCATGGGCACCATGGCCAGGTCGTCGGACAGGATCTCGTAGCCCTTCTCCTCCATGGCCTTGACCACGGCAGAGTAGTTCTCGGGATCGGTGGTGATCTCGGCTGCATCCTCGCTGGCGTCGAAGTCCTCAGCACCGGCATCCAGAGCGTCCATCATGGCCTCGTCGGCATCCTTATCTTCCAGAGAGATGTCGATGACACCCTTCTGGCTGAACAGGAAGCCCACACAGCCCATAGCGCCCAGGTTGCCGCCGTTCTTGTCGAAGTAGTGGCGCAGGTCAGCAGCGGTACGGTTGCGGTTATCGGTCAGGGTCTCCACCATAACAGCAACGCCGCCGGGGCCGTAGCCTTCATAGGTGATTGCTTCGTACTCGGTCTTGTCGCCGCCCTCAGCCTTCTTGATGATGCGCTGGATGTTATCGTTGGGCACGCTCATGCGCTTTGCCTTGGCGATCAGGTCAGCCAGCTTGCTGTTGGAAGCGGGGTTCGGGCCGCCGGTACGCACGGCAACGCTGATCTCGCGGCCGATCTTGGTAAAGACCTTGGCTTTTGCGCCGTCGGTCTTTTCCTTCTTGCGCTTAATATTGTTCCATTTGCTATGTCCAGACATGGGAAAGAGCCTCCTGTATATTCTCAAATCTCCGCCTGCGGGCAGACGGGCTGTGGTCGCCCGCATTGTGGCAGCACACAAAATCTAACTCTATTATTGTAGCACAACCGGGCAGAGCGTTCAAGCCTTATCGGCCCGGTTTTCGGCGAATCGTGCGGAAAAATGCGCTTTTTCTGCCGGTTTACAGCAGGCGCAGCGCCTTGGGGTAGTGGTTTTTCACCCGTCCGCTGGATACCTTTCCACCGCCCAGCGTCCAGCCGTCCACCGTCACGCAGCACCAGCCGTCGGCGGCGGTGCGGGCTTCCACTTCGCGGCCGGAGAGGTACTCCACGGTGCGCGGGTCGCTGAGGGTCAGCTCCTCGCGGTTCACGCACAGCGCACCAAACGCCGTGAATAGGTGGTGCTCCGGCACAAAGCGGCCCTTCTGCACGCTGCCCACGAACACGCCTGCGCGCAGCACATGCAGGTTCGTCTGTGGGAAGGGCACCGGCAGCAGCACACCGCCGCCGTGCACCACGGCAGGCCGGTCTGCCAGCGCCGGGAAATATTCCTTCGCAAATTCCTGCCATGCGGCAAGACTCTGCGCCGGGCTCACCGCCTCGGCTGCCGTCTCCCGGCTGCGCCCAGCACCCCGCACGGCTTCCCGGCAGGCGCGGGCATTCTCGCGGCGGGCACTGCGGGCATCCGCAGCCTTGGCAGGCTTGCCGCCTTTGCCCTTGGCTTTTTTGCCTGCGGCTTCCGCAGCGGCCAGCCAGAGCTGTTCTTCCGGGGTGTACTCTCCTTCTGCAGGCAGAGCACGCGGCGTGCCGTTCTTCACAAGTCGAGCCATAAAGTGGCCCTCACCGCCCTGACAGGGCCAGATGCGGCGTACCTTGCTCACATCCAGCGGCAGTCCGCCGGTGCGGTTAGCTTCGCCCTCGCTGCCAAAGGTATAGTCCACATTGCCCAGCGCATCGGCCAGCTCGAACTCCGGGTGGCGCTGCAGAAATGCCGCCACTTGGCCTTCGTCCTCCTCGGGCGCAAAGGTGCAGGTGGAATACACCAGCTGCCCGCCCGGGGCCAGCACGGCAGCGGCACAGTCCAAAATCTGCGCTCCCAGTTCCGCGCACTGCTTCACCAGTGCTTCGCAGTGCTGGGTGCGGGCCACCGGCTCCTTGCGGAACATGCCCTCGCCGGAACAGGGTGCATCCACCAGAACACGGTCAAAAAACTCCGGCAGAGCGTCCGCAATGCGGGCGGGCGTCTCGTTAAGCACCACCGCGTTGGGCACGCCCATGCGTTCCAGGTTGCTTTTCAGGATATCCGCGCGGGCGGCAACGTATTCGTTGCTCACCAGCACGCCCCGGCCCTGCAGTGCGGCAGCCAGCTGGCTGCTCTTGCCGCCAGGCGCGGCGCACATGTCCAGCACACGCATCCCGGGCTGCACGCCCAGCAGGGGTGCCGCCGAGGATGCCGACGGCTCCTGCGAGTAGAACACGCCCGCGTGGTGGTAGGGGTGGCGTCCGGGCTTAAAATCCGGCTGGTGCACCACGAATGCCGCCTTGCAGAAGGGCGAAGCTTCCAGCGGAAAATCCGCCTTCTGTGCAAACTGCTCCGGCGAAGCGCGCAGTGCCGACACGGTGACGCCGCGCTCGGCGGTCTCCTGCGGGGCCGCATACAGCACATCAAACCGTTCCCCCAGCAGGGCGCGCTCCCGCTGCTCAAAATATTCTGTAGGCATTCTGCATTCCTCCTGTGGGATGTATAAAGCCGCCGTCTGCGGCCAAACTAGGCTGTGTGAGGGGCACACCGCCCCGCACGGAAAACCGAAAGGAGACCAATACTATGGCAACCGAAAACCGCAGCAACAACTGCAAGAACCAGACCTCAAACCGCACGTCCAACCAGACTTCCAACCGCACCAGCAACCAGACCACCAACAGTGCCACCAACGAGCACAAGCACCCCAACCAGTACACCAAGGGTGCCGACGACGAGAGCGCCAAAAACTCCACGAGCAACCGTTCCAGCAACGTCAAGAACAGCCGCTAAAGCGGCTCTGCACGCCTGACGGACCGCAGGCGTGAGCCTCTGATCTTTCTCAAATTGCAAAGCCCGCTGCCCTCCGGCACTGTTTTCCAGTGCGGAAAGCAGCGGGCTTTCGCGTTTTTATTTCTCGTTGGGGTCGAACTGCTGCCACAGCGTATCAAACAGCTCGTGCACACGGCTCAGCTGACCGTTCAGGTACAGCCAGCCCAGCAGGCATTCGAAGCCGGTGGAAGCACGGTATTCCTCCGGGGAAGCATGCTTTGCCACACTGGCTTTGCTGGCGTTGCGGCCCCGTTTGAACACGGCCAGCTCGTCCTCGGTGAACAGCGGTTCCAGCAGCTGCTCCTCCCGGAACTGTGCCCGGGCCGAGACGTACTTGACCTTTTCCGCATTGAGCTTGCCGGCCGAAAGGCGGTGATGCTCCACCAGACGCTGACGCACCAGCAGTTCCAGCACGCTGTCGCCCACAAAGGCCAGCGCCAGAGGGCTGAGCTCCCGCGGGTCGATCTTTTCAAGTTCGTTCATAGTGACCTCTTAGAAGATATAGTCGAACTGGTAATCGCCGATGAGGATGGTATCGTTCTCCTGCACGCCCTTTTCCACCAGAGCATCCAGAATGCCGCTGTCGCCCAGCTGACGCTGGAAGAACTGCAGGCTTTCGTAGTCATCCACATTGCTGCCAGCCAGAATGTACTCCAGCCACGGGGCTTCCACGCTCCACACATGGGCTTCCATGCGCTTGATGTTGAAAGAGCGGTCGTTGGCCTTGGGTTCGGGCTTCTTGTACTCGGGCGCGAACACCGGCACCGGCGGGATATCCTTCAGGCGGTTGTACACGAGACCCGGCAGTTCCTTGACGCCCTGCATGGTGGCGGCGGAGATGGGCACAAAGGTCAGGCCCTTGCCCTCTACATACTGGCGGAAGGCTTCGATCTGCTTCTCGGTAGCCAGATCGCACTTGTTGCCGATGACGATCTGCGGGCGCTCGGCCAGCACGGGGCTGAACTTGGCCAGTTCCTCGTTGATCTTTTCAAAGTCCTCGATGGGCTCACGGCACTCGCTGCCGGAGACGTCCACCACATGCAGCAGCAGGCGGCAGCGCTCCACATGGCGCAAAAAGTCATGGCCCAGACCAATGCCCTCGCTGGCACCCTCGATCAGGCCGGGGATGTCGGCACAGACAAAGCTTGCGCCTTCTGCCACCGACACGACGCCCAGCGTGGGCACCAGGGTGGTGAAGTGGTAATTTGCGATCTTGGGCTTCGCCGCGCTGATGGTGGAAATGAGGGTAGACTTGCCCACATTGGGGAAGCCGATCAGGCCCACATCCGCGATCAGTTTCAGCTCCAGCGTCACCTGAATGTCCTCGCCGGGCATACCGGGCTTTGCAAACTTGGGGATCTGGCGGGTGGGAGTGGCAAAATGTGCATTGCCATAGCCGCCGCGGCCGCCCTTCGCAATGGTGACTGGGGTGTGGTCGGACAGGTCCGCAATGACAAGGCCGCTCTCGGCGTCCTTGATGACGGTGCCCAGCGGCACCTTGATGACAAGGTTCTCCGCGTTTTTGCCGTGGCACAGGCTTGCACCGCCCTTGCCACCCTCCGGGGCCACATACTTGCGCTTATAGCGGAAATCCATCAGGGTGGTCAGGTGATCGTCCACCACAAAGATGATATCGCCGCCGCGGCCGCCGTCGCCGCCGTCCGGGCCGCCAGCGGCCACGAATTTTTCACGGTGAAAGCTCACCGCACCGTCGCCGCCCTTGCCCGCGTGGAGCCATATCGTGGCGATGTCGATAAAGTTGGTTTGTGCTGCCATACAGCCCCTCCTTATTTTTCATCAAAAAGAGCCGGGCCACGAGGGTCCGGCTCTCTACGTTTTGCAGTTATCCGAAAGAAGTTACTGCTTGACGCTGCACTTCTTGCCGTTCTTGCCCACGCGCTCGAAACGGACGGTACCGTCCACCAGAGCAAACAGGGTATCATCGCTGCCCTTGCCAACGTTCTCACCCGGCATGATGTGGGTGCCACGCTGACGAACCAGGATGTTGCCGGCCAGAACGAACTGACCGTCTGCACGCTTGGTGCCCAGACGCTGTGCTGCGGAATCGCGGCCGTTCTTGGTGCTGCCTACGCCCTTTTTATGTGCCATTGTAATTTACCTCCTTAGCCGTTGATCGCAGTGATCTCAACCTTGGTGTAGGGCTGACGATGGCCCATGCGGCGAGCACTGTGCTTCTTTGCGCGATAGGTGATGATGTTCAGCTTCTTGCCCTTGCCATTCTTGATGACCTTGGCAGAAACGGAAGCGCCCTCAACAACAGGAGCGCCAACCTTGACCGAACCCTCCTCGCCAATAGCGAGAACCTGATCAAACTTCACTTCGGAGTCGGCCTCAACGTCCAGCTTTTCGATGTAGACGATGTCGCCCTGCTCCACGCGGTACTGCTTACCGCCGGTAACAATGATTGCGTACATTTTGTTCATTCCTTTTCGTTGTACTCGCTGGTCGTAAAGGCAGACCCCTACAGGGGCCATTTCAGGCGCCCACACCACGCGGCTAGAATAGTATAGCAAAAAAATGCAGGGATTGCAAGAGGAAATTTCCGCTTTGCGCAGATTTTTTGCATTTTCAGCTGTTCAAGTTCTGCAGAACCGCATCCTGATCGCGGGAACCGTGCACAACACGAAGCACTCGCACAAGTTCCTGCTCTTTCAAAACACGATAATATAAAATATAGTTTCCTACGATCACCTTGCGCACATTTTTCTCCGGCAGATATTCTTCCAGAATCCGGCTCCCGCTGGCAGGAAAGCTGCACAGCCGCTGAACACACTTGCTCACCTCATATAAAAGCGACATCGCTGCACGGGCATTGTCCAGATCATCCCGGAGATAGCCTGCGATCTCGTCCAGATCTTTTACAGCACGCTCGGTCAGTTCATAGCGATACTCACAGAGCATACTTTTTCCTCAATTCTTCCATGGCCGTCGGGCCGTCCACAACACGTCCGGCTTCTTCGTCCTTCAGCCCTTCCATCACCAGTTTCAGTTCTTCTATCTCTTTCATGGTCCGCTCGTAGTACTCAATGTCCATGACCACCAAGCGGCCATAGCCGTTTTTCGTCACGAACACCGGGCCGTTTTCCTCGGCGCAGCGGCGCTCGATTTCCACGGTGTTCTTCAGTTCACGCATCGGTACGATCTGCATACGTTCCGCCTCCTTTGTTCTGTGGCTATATTATACATCAAAAAAAGCCACAGCGCAAGTTTTACCTTGCACTGTGGCCCGAAAATCTTCGCTCCGTCGTTTTACTTTGTCTGTTCGATGATGCGTTTCACTTCGGCATTGTAAGCTTCGGTGCGCTCCACGAACAGCTTGCGCGGGCTGGATGCCACCAGCTCAGTGTCTGCATCCAGCATAAGGCCGATGGCGCCTCTTTCCTTGCGCAGCTTATCGAGGGCCGCCTTGTTGTCGGCGGTCAGCGCCAGCTTCACCATCAGGGGCTTACCCTCTGCCTTGCGGGTAAAGTAGATCTCCGCCGCCACACCGGCCGCCACGGCAATACCTGCGATCAGCTGCGAGACGCGCAGGCCGATGGAAGGCACCAGCATCAGGCTGTCGGTGCGCAGGGCTTCGATCCAGAAGCGACCCGCGCCGTACCAGATCATGTATCGCAGGGCGATATCACCGTTGAACTTGCGCTTTTTGATGTAGCGGAACAGCAGGATGAAGCCCACCAAGCACCAGATGCTCTCGTACAAAAAGGTGGGGTGTACCGGCAGGTTCGGGTCGATGGTCACGCCGCTCTGGGCCGTGACCGTGCTGCCCATCAGATAATCGCGGGTAGCTTCGCTGTACATGCCCCAGGGCAGGGTGGTGTTGCATCCAAAAGCTTCCTGATTGAAGAAATTGCCCCAGCGGCCGCAGCACTGCCCCAGCAGAAAGCCCATGGCCGTCAGATCGAACATGGGCAGCACCGGCACGCCGCGCCACTTGCAGGCAAGGCCGCCGAACAAAAAGCCGCCGATGATGCCGCCGTAGATGGCAAGACCGCCGTCGCGGATGGCGATCATCTCCCAGATGCTCTCATATTTAAAAGGTGCCATGGCCACATAGTAGGCGCGGGCACTGGCAATGCCCAGCACGATGCCGATCAAAATCACGTCCACCATGCTGTCGGCGTCCACGCCGAACTCCACACTGTGACGGAACGCAAATACCAGCGCCAGGCAGATGCCAAAGGCGATGCACACACCGTACCAGTAAACGTTGAATCTCCCGATGGAAAAGGCCACGCGGTTCAGCTCAAAGCTCAGCCCCAGGCCCGGGAACTGCACCAGATTTGTCAGTCTTGTCATTCTGCTTCCTCCTCGTCTTCCGCCAGCGGCGCGGTGCCGTCCGGCTGGATCTGCATCGTGGCCATGCGGCTGGTGCTGAGGATGTGCTGCAGCGCTGCGTCCGCATCCTCGGCGGTCAGGCCCGCCAGCATTGCAATTTGCTGGGCCACCGTCTGGCCGGAGAGGGCAAAATCTGCCATCTGGCTGGCCGAATCCTCTACGTTTTCAAGATTTTCGATCAGTTGACCGTATTTTTCGTTCTTGCACAGGGTGAAAATTTCGCGGTCTACACCCTCGGCACGGACGCGGGCGATCTCGTCCAGCAGCAGCTGCTTCACGGTGTCGGGCGCGTCGCTCTCGCCGGTGAACAGGATACAGCAGCAGCCGTCCACCCGCAGCACTTCCCCGCCGAAGCCGGGGTTCACAAGGCCTTCGTCATACAGGCGGCGGTACAGCGGCGACATGCCGCCGGTAATGCAGCTCAAAATCAGGTCATAGAGCGCTTCGGTGCGCAGGTCACCCGCAGGCAGTGGTTCTTCCTTGAAGCCTACACCGAAGCAGGGCTTGGACACCGGCATGGTCAGCGTTTTCTCGGTGGCTGCCAGGGTCATAGGCTCCGGCTTCCAGAGCCGCTGCACACCCTCGGTGCTGCCGTGCTCCATCAAGCCGTGGCGTTCGCAGGCAGCCAGAATTTGTTCCATGGTGGTGTTGCCCGCCGCGGCCAGCACCATATTGCCCGGTGCATAGAACGCCTTGCAGCTGTCGTAGAGCATCTCCGGCGTAATTTCCGCAATGCTCTCCACCGTGCCCGCAATGTCGCTGCGGATGGGGTGCTCGTGGTAGAGACACTCGAACAGGCCGGTGATGAGCCGCCAGTCCGGGCTGTCGTCGTACATTTTGATCTCCTGCCCGATGATGCCCTGCTCTTTGGCAATGGTCTGCTCCGTAAAATACGGATGCGTCACCATGCCCAGCAACACATCCAGACTTTCGTCCAGCTGCTGGGTAGCGGTGAACAGATAGCAGGTGCGGTCAAAGCTGGTGAAGGCGTTGGCGTTGGCACCTGTCTTGGCGTACTTTGCAAAGGCGTCACCGTCCTCGTCCTCAAACATTTTGTGCTCAAGGAAATGCGCCACACCGGCAGGCAGGTGCACCTCTTTGCCGCCCAGCCGGAAGTCCCGGTCAATGGAGCCGAATTTGGTGGCAAAGATGACATGGGTGCTGGAGTAGCCCGGCATGGGCCGCACAATGACGGTCAGGCCGGAAGGCAGGGTCTGCCACTGATCGGCCACGGTCTTTTGCAGCAGGGTCTGGTTATTCTGCGGCATAGGCAGACACCTCCTTCGTGAGCAGATAGCTGACCGAGAGGGTCAGTTTGCGCAGGATGGCACGCACATCGTCTTTGGTCACGGCCTGCAGGGCGGCGCGAGCCTCGGCAGGCGTCTGCACCCTGGCCGGGTCGCCGCCGCTGCGCAGCACTTCAATGTAATACCAGGTTTCGATGCCGCCCAGCGTGTCCTCCACACCCTGCATTCCGCTGAGCAGGCCCCGGCGGCAGTCCTCAAACTCGTCGTCGGTGATGGGTCCATCGCACAGGTCGGCCAGTTCTTTTAAAATGGCCTGCTCGGCGCGGGCAGCGTCCGCGTGTTCCACGCCGCTGTTCACGGCCATGCTGCCGGTAAAGCTCTGGAACGAGGACGAGCAGTAATAGCACAGGTGGTCCCGCTCGCGCACATTCAAAAACAAGCGGCTGGTCACGCTGCCGCCGTACAGCGCCATGGCAAGGCGTACAGCGGCCAGCTGTTCGGTGCGCATGGGCTCGCCCAGCGTGAACAGCATACACAGCTTTGCCTGCACCATGTCGTAGTTTTCCGTCTTGTGCACCGGCTCCCGGCGGGGCATGGCGATGTTCTCAGCCAGCGGCAGCGGGGCACGGTCGAGGGCAGCCAGCTCTGCCAGCAGGGCATCTTTTACCGCCGCCGTCTGCTCGGCGGTGCAGCCCAGCACGATGAGCTCCATGTTGGCCGTGCGCAGCATTTCGCGGTACGCTTCGGTGAGGGCTTCCGGCGTCAGGCCGTCCACCTCGTCCAGATAGCCCTCCTGCCGCACGCCCGCCGGGCTGTCGCCAAAGAACTCCCGGTTTGCCTGATGCAGGCAGTACAGGCGCTTATCGTTGATCTCGTCTTCCAGCGCCTTTTTCAGCATCTGCTTTTCGATACCGACGGCCTCCGGGTCAAAGGTACCGCCCACAAAATAGGGGTGGAAGGCCGCACCCAGCGCAATGGACGTGTATTCCCGGGTGAGGGGCTCCCCCTCCAGCGCGAATTTGTCCTTGATGCCGGTGACGCTGACGCACAGGTTGTGGCTGCAGCCCATAGGCCGGGCGTCCACGGTCAGGTCAGCCCCATAAAGCCGCGCCAGCTTTTTGGTCAGGCGGGTCATATCCGGGCAATCGGCATAGCCGCGCTCCAGCACCAGCGGCAGCAGGGCGTGGGCCGTGGCAGTCTCCCGCTTTGCCGGGAAGGCAAAGTGGATGCTGATGCGGCAGCGGTTGAATTTTTCAGCCGGGTCATACGAGAGATGCACGCCCGGCGCAATGAGAGTACGTTCCAATTGTGTTCCTCCACCCTGTATTTGCAGGGAGTTTTTTCGTTACGATGCCCTTTGCAGGGTCAGGAATTCTTCCAGGCTCAGGCCGCTGGCGCGGATGGCGAGGGCGTTTTCGGTGCCCACATACCGCCAGTGCCAGGGCTCGAACACCACGCCCGTCGCGGCCTGCCGGTCCTGCGGATAGCGCAGGATGAAGCCGTATTCGGCGGCGTAGGCCGTGAGCCACTCGTAGGCGCGGGTGGCGGCAAAGCCGGTGTCCCGGGTGGTGTAGTCGGCACTGAGGATGTCCACCGCATAGCCGGTGCCGTGCTCACTGCACTCAGCCCGGGGCTGGATATCCTCGGCCAGGCTGGCGGCCTGTTCCTCGGTCTTGCCCGCGTCAAGATAGGCCTGCTTCTGCGTTTCATACACAGCACTGCGGCCGTCGACGTCCAGATAACCGGCGTTCAGCACCAGCTCAATGCCGTCCGCCTTGGCGGCTTCCAGCATGGTGCGGCAGGCTTCGGCGGCTTCGGCTTCCAGCTGAATGGTGCTGTTGTCGGTCACGGCCGCCAGCGCAGGGGCCGGTTCTTCTGCATAGGGCAGGTTCGCGTTCACCAGCACCAGCCGCGCGTCGTCGGCGTCAAAGGCATAGGCGGTTCCGTCGTAGCTGGCTGCTTCAAAGCTCTGCGGTCCGGCCAGCAGGGCGTTTGCCTTCGGCAGCAGCCAGAGGATGCCTTTGGTCATCAGGGCCACCACAGCCGCACAGACCAGCAGCAGAATGGCCCAGTTGCGGGCCAGGCGCAAGCGCTTGCGCCGCATATACTGGGCGCGGGTCAGGCGCGGCTTCGGGCGGGCAGACGCCGGGTGATCGTTTTGTTCCATAGCGCGTTGCGCTCCTTTTCGGTGATTTGCAGCGCGCTGCGCCGCACAGATACAGTGTATATTATACACCCCTTTGCATTTTGTGTAAACGCCGCCAGGTGTAAAAAAATTGTGACCGACCCTTCCCCGCCCGCCGGGCAGCAAAAAAGGAGCAACCGAAGCTGCTCCTCTTGCGTGTTTTATAGGGTTTTCAGGCTCACTCCACAATGATGCTCTTGCCGGTCATCTCAGCGGGGACGGGCAGGCCGATATACGGCAGCATGGTGGGTGCGATGTCGGCCAGGCAGCCGCCCTCGCGCAGCTTCACGTCGCCGCAGCCAACCGCCACAAAGGGCACCACGTTGGTGGTGTGTGCGGTGAAGGGGGTGCCGTCCGGGTTCATCATTTTCTCGGCATTGCCGTGGTCGGCGGTGATGAAGGCGCAGCCGCCGGCGTTCAGCACAGCGGTCACCACCTGGTCCACAGCGGTATCCACAGCCTCGACAGCCTTCACGGCAGCGTCGAACACGCCGGTGTGGCCGACCATGTCGCAGTTTGCGAAGTTCAGGATGACCACATCGTACTTGCCGCTCTCGATGCGCTTAACGCACTCGGCAGCAACCGCCGGGGCGCTCATCTCGGGCTGCAGGTCGTAAGTTGCCACCTTCGGGCTGGGGATGACACAGCGGTCCTCACCCTCGTAGGGAGCCTCGACGCCGCCGTTGAAGAAGAAGGTAACGTGAGCATACTTCTCGGTCTCGGCGATGCGCAGCTGGGTCTTACCGTTCTCAGACAGGTACTGGCCCAGAACGTTCTTCAGCTCCACGGGCGGGTAAGCCACCTCGCAGTTGGGCATGGTAGCGTCATACTCGGCCATGCAGACGTAGTGGACCTGTTTGCGGCCGCCGCGGCGCTCGAAGCCGGTGAAGGCGTCGTCGCAGAAGATGCGGGTCATCTGGCGGGCACGGTCGGGGCGGAAGTTCATGAAGATGACGGTGTCGCCGTCCTGCACGCGGCCGCCCTCGCAGGTGACGCAGGGCAGCACGAACTCGTCGGTCTTGTCGGCTGCGTAGGAAGCCTCGATGGCCTCGGCAGCGCTAGCGGCGTGGTTGCCCTCACCGTAGACAAAGGCGGCGTAGGCCTTCTCCTCACGGTCCCAGTTGTTGTCGCGGTCCATGGCGTAGTAGCGGCCGGAAACGCTGGCGATCTTGCCGATGCCCAGCTCGTCCAGCTTTGCCTGCAGATCGGCCAGGAAGCCCTTGCCGGAGTGCGGGTCGGTGTCGCGGCCGTCGGTGATGCAGTGCAGGTAGACTTCCTTGGCACCCATGTGCTTTGCCATCTCCAGCACGCCAAACCAGTGGTCCGCATGGCTGTGGACACCGCCGGTGCCCACCAGACCCATCAGGTGGATGGCCTTGCCCGCGTCGATGGCAGCCTTCATGTTCTTGACCAGAACAGGGTTCTTGAGCATCTCGCCATCGCGGATGGACTTGGTGATGAGGGTGAGCTGCTGGTACACGATGCGGCCGGCACCCATGTTGGTGTGGCCGACTTCAGAGTTGCCCATCTGGCCGTCGGGCAGACCGACGGCCATACCGGAAGCGTTGATGGTGGTCATGGGATATTTTGCCATCAGAGCATCGAGGTGGGGCTTCTTGGCGGCGACCACGGCGTTGCCAAAGGTCTCGTTCGGCACCCAGCCGAAGCCGTCCATGATGCACAGAAGAACAGGTTTCTTTGCCATAAAATTGAATCTCCTTTAAATTTGAGAAAACTATTTTAAAATAAAACAAGGGGCAGTGCGCAAAATGTGCCCGATAGAGCGCATCCGCCGCAGCTACCCCTCATCCGGCACTTCGTGCCAGCCGTCCTCACTCTGTCGCTGTCGCGACATCTCTCCCCGGCCGGGGAGAGTCTTTCCCCGAGGGGGAAGGCTTATTTTGTGATTTTATTAGCCCTTGGTGGCTGCGTTGACGATGACTGCAAAGTCGGGGGCCTTCAGGGAAGCGCCGCCGATCAGGCCGCCGTCCACATCCTTCTTGCTCAGCAGTTCCTCGCAGTTCTTGGCGTTCATGCTGCCGCCGTACTGCACGGTGGTAGCCTCGGCCACAGCCTCGCCGTACACCTCACCGATGACCTTGCGGATCTGGCCGCAGACTTCCTCAGCCTGATCGGCGGTAGCGGTCTTGCCGGTGCCGATGGCCCAGATGGGCTCGTAAGCGATGACGACATTCTTCATCTGCTCAGCGGTCACATCACGCAGAGCGATCTTGGTCTGCATGCGGACCAGCTCCTCGGTGACGCCCTCCTCACGCTGCTGCAGGCTCTCGCCCACGCAGATGATGACCTTCAGGCCGGCATTCAGGGCAGCCAGAGCGCGCTTGTTCACGGTCTGGTCGGTCTCGGCGAAATATTGGCGGCGCTCAGAGTGGCCGACGATGACGTACTCCACGCCCAGATCCACCAGCATATCAGCGCTGATCTCGCCGGTGAAGGCACCGGACTTCTCGAAGTGGACGTTCTCAGCACCCACATGGATATTGGTGCCCTTGGTCTTCTCCACAGCGGTGACCAGGTCGGTGTACGGGGTGCAGATGACGACCTCGCAGCCTGCATCCTGCACGGCGGGCACCAGCTCGTCCACCAGAACGGCAGCCTCGGAGGCGGTCTTGTTCATCTTCCAGTTGCCAGCAATAATAGCCTTGCGCTTTGCCTTATCCATGATACTCTATCTCCTTTATTTACCTTCTAACGTCAGAAGCGGCATCCTTCCGCTCCTGCACAAATGAAAAGTGCGGCGGCGCAAAAGCCGCCGCACCCATTGTGATGCCGGGGAAAATTATGCGTTCTGGATGACTGCGATGCCGGGCAGCTCCTTGCCCTCCAGATACTCCAGAGAAGCGCCGCCGCCGGTGGAGATGTGGGTCATCTTATCGCCCAGACCCATCTGCTGCACAGCTGCTGCGCTGTCGCCGCCGCCGATGACGGTGGTAGCATCGCTCTCAGCCATAGCCTTGGCAACGGCCAGAGTACCAGCTGCCAGAGTGGGATTCTCGAACACGCCCATGGGGCCGTTCCAGACAACAGTCTTGGAAGCCTTGACAGCGTCAGCAAACAGCTTCATGGTCTCGGGGCCGATGTCGCAGCCTTCCATATCAGCAGGGATCGCGGTGACGGGCACCACGGTGACGTCCACGGGAGCATCGATGGGATCGGGGAAGTCCTTGATGCAGGCAGCATCCACGGGCAGCAGCAGCTTGACGCCCTTCTCCTGTGCCTTAGCCATCATTTCCTTGCAGTAGTCCAGCTTGGTGTCGTCGCACAGGCTCTTGCCGACTTCGTAGCCCTGTGCCTTGACGAAGGTGTAAGCCATGCCGCCGCCGATGATCAGGGTATCGACCTTCTCCAGCAGGTTAGAGATGACGTTCAGCTTGTCAGCGACCTTAGCGCCGCCCAGAATAGCGGTGAAGGGACGGACAGGGTCGTTGACGGCGTTGCCCAGATACTTGATCTCCTTCTCCATCAGGTAACCGACAGCGGTATCCTTGATGTAGTCGGTGACGCCTGCGGTGGAGCAGTGTGCACGGTGGCAGCTGCCGAAAGCGTCGTCCACATATGCATCAGCCAGAGAAGCCAGCTCCTGGCTGAACTCGGGCATGTTCTTGGTTTCTTCCTTGCGGAAGCGGGTGTTCTGCAGCAGAACGACGTCGCCGTTGTTCATAGCAGCCACAGCAGCCTTTGCGTTCTCGCCCACAACATTGTCGTCGTCAGCAAACACAACGGTCTTGCCCAGCTTTGCGCTCAGAGCCACAGCAACGGGAGCCAGGCTGAACTTTGCCTCGGGGCCGTTCTTGGGCTTGCCCAGGTGGCTGCACAGGATGACCTTTGCGCCATCGTTGACCAGCTTCTGGATGGTGGGCAGAGCTGCATTGATGCGGTTCTCGTTGGTGATGACACCGTCCTTCATCGGGACGTTGAAATCGCAGCGGACAAGCACCTTCTTGCCGCAGTAGTTCTGATCGTCGATCGTCTTCTTACCTAAACCCATGGTAATAAACTCCTCTCAAGCTTTTTATTTCTGAACTAGAGTTTCGCTCGCATTCGGGGCCCTGCCCCGTATGATACTATTATAAACAAAAAGCGCGCGTATTGCAAGGACATGCGATAGATAATTGTTTAACAAACATTTGCGGTTGTTGCGCCGAAATGTGTATAGTTTGACCGAAAGGCAGACTGCTTTCTTTCGTCCCACTCCACGAACCATAAGCCGTGCCAAACTTTATCAAGGCATCACAAATCGCTCTTGGAGCAGGTACTTTACCATATCTTCCGGATTTGCCGGTTTCGGGAACCTGCATTGTTTCACATACTGCATCGCCTGAATTTTAGCCTTTTCGTGGTCTCCTTTCAACGTTCGCTTTACTTTTCCATTTTTCTGCTCCCAGCGTTTTCTGAATTCAGTCTCTGCCTGTTTTGTACAGACCAGCTCACTATCCAGCGAGACCAAAATTTTTATCACAACATATGAAAAGCCAACGACGCTCCGCAAATTCAATTCAATTTTCTCTCCTAAAATCGGATTTCTTTTAAACAGCGGAAGTTCTTTTATTTCCAAGTTTTGCAACGTTGCATTTGTAATATAGGCATTGTATGCATCAACCGTTTTCTGATCCGCAATCATTCCATTGTGCATATAGCAATTTCTCGCTTCTTTAAATGCCCTGTAGCACATCATCATTACTTTGATATTGCCATAATTCCGGTCTCTTTTGATGCAGTAGGTCTGATAAAACGCGTCCTTCATGATTTGAGATGCGTTCCCCTGTAATCTTGCGATTTCGCGCTCTATGTTGTTAGGGAATTGCAATTTTTTCTCGTCTATTGTCCCATTATAAATATCGCTATTTAGTTCTTTTATCCATTCTTCATAAATTGGAATGGTACTGTTAAGCAGCATCCAGGAAAGCCCATTCAGCTGTTCTTCCCAACTCTGTGTCATAACGGTCTTTTTATAGTTCACACCATGTATCCCGCTGCCAGCCGTAAACTTATCTGCCAATTGTTTTTCGGTGATCAATGGCCATTCATCTTTTACGCCCTTCACTGCACAGCGTAGGTTCCATAGTCCTACCGCTATTGGCCACACTGTATCAAACGTATTGGTAATATTTTTAAGCGCCCTTTTTGTCGCTGTAAAGAAAACATCTTCCATCGTTTTTTCTCCTTTCCAACATCCGCTCCGTACTTTTCTCGGCCGTGCAGCAAAAAAGCACCCTGCCCTTCACGGTTTCCCGCAAAAGACAGGGTGCAAAACTCTACTTATACCGTTTCAGGCACTTGCAGACTAAGAGCTGTGATTAGCAGTTCTCAGCGAAGTACTTAATGGTACGGACCATCTGAGAGGTGTAGGAGTTCTCGTTGTCGTACCAGGACACGACCTGAACCTGATAGGTGTCGTCGTCGATCTTAGCGACCATGGTCTGGGTAGCGTCGAACAGAGAGCCGTAACGCATGCCGATGACGTCGGAAGAAACGATCAGGTCCTCGTTGTAGCCGAAGGACTCAGAAGCAGCAGCCTTCATAGCAGCGTTGATGGACTCAACGGTAACATCCTTGCCCTTGACAACGGCAACCAGGATGGTGGTAGAACCGGTGGGAACGGGCACACGCTGAGCAGAGCCGATCAGCTTGCCGTTCAGCTCGGGGATGACCAGGCCGATGGCCTTAGCAGCACCGGTGGTGTTGGGAACGATGTTCTGAGCACCAGCACGAGCACGGCGCAGGTCGCCCTTGCGCTGAGGACCATCCAGGATCATCTGGTCGCCGGTGTAAGCATGAACAGTGGTCATGATACCGGAAACGATGGGGTAGGTCTTGTTCAGGGTGTCAGCCATGGGAGCCAGGCAGTTGGTGGTGCAGGATGCAGCGGAGATGACCTGATCTTCCTTGGTCAGGGTCTTCTCGTTGACGGAGAAGACGATGGTCTTCAGATCCTTGCCTGCGGGAGCAGAGATGACGACCTTCTTTGCGCCAGCCTGGATGTGAGCCATGCTCTTTTCCTTGCTGGTGTAGAAGCCGGTGCACTCCAGAACGACATCAATGTTCAGCTCGCCCCAGGGAGCATCCTTTGCGTCCTTGACAGCGTAGATCTTGATCTCCTTGCCGTCAACGATGATGGAATCCTCGGTAGCCTCGACAGTGTGCTTGCCCTCGCCGATCTTGCCGCAGAAAGAACCCTGAGCAGTATCGTACTTCAGCAGGTGAGCCAGCATCTTGGGGCTGGTCAGGTCGTTGATTGCGACGACCTCGTAACCCTCAGCATCAAACATCTGACGGAAAGCCAGACGACCAATACGACCGAAACCATTGATAGCAACTCTAACAGCCATGTTAATAGTACCTCCTAATTATTTTACCCATAATTGGATAAATCACGGTATCTTTATTTTAGACCAAAACGCAGAAAGTTTCAAGTGTCTGCCAAAAAATTAACAAGACAATTGCAACTTTTTTGCTTTTGTACGATTTTGTCCGGCACAACTCTCCCGTTTTAGGCAATTGCGCCAACACAGTGCTAACATTTTTGTCAAGTCTGACTGTTTGCACAGGCCGCAGCGCACGCCGCGCCGATGCCGCCCACGCAGCACAGGCCGATCTCGGCAAAAATTTCCGCCCAGACAGCCGGGGCTGCCCAGCCGATGCCGGTCAGCAGAACGACCACCCGGGGCAGCTGCCAGCACAGGCACAGCGCAAAGGCGGCAAGCCCGGCGGCACACAGGGTCTTTGCATTGCCCGGCTGCAAGACGTGCAGCGCCCGCGCCAGCGCCGCAAGGAACACCAGCGCTGCCAGCGCCTGCCAGACCGCCGCCGTGGGCTGCATCCGGTGCCAGCTGGAGGAGTTCTCCATAAAGCGCATCAGCACGTTCCAGTAGAACAGCAGGCTGCCCGCCACGGCGAGATACAGCCCGCCGAAGGGCTTCTTCCAGTCATTGAGGCTCAGCCAGCAGCGGCCCATGGTGCTGAGCCACACCGAGCAGGCACATTCCAGGATGACGCGCACAAAGCCGCTCACCCCGGCCGCAGCACCCAGCGCGAACTGCACCCCGGCCGCAGCCAGGAAGCTCACCGCCCCCACGAAGGCCAGCACACCGGCCAGCGGCTGGCGGCTGCGAACGGCCTCAACTTTTTTACCGGCTTTCCGGCCCACCAGTACGGCGGCCAGCACCACGATGCCCAGCGCCAGGTAACGCCACCACACCGAGCCCACCACGCACAGGCCGGTGGCGGCATCGGTGCCCAGGGCCAGGTCTGCTGCGCGCAGCACGCCCAGCAGGACCCCCAAAACAAAAACGAACAGTACAGAAGAATTCATCAGCGTTCCTCGATCGGCTTATATTTCTGGCGCACGCCCAGATACTTGTAGGCGGGACGGATGATGCGGTTGGCGAAGACGACCTCCTCCACGCGGTGGGCACACCAGCCCGGCACACGGGCAATAGCGAACAGCGGGGTGTAGATATCTTCCGAGATGCCCAGCATGTTGTAGATCAAGCCGCTGAACAGGTCCACGTTGGCGCACACGGGCTTGGTGCTGCCCTTTTCCTCGGCGAAGATGCCGGGGGCCAGCCGCTCAATGCTGCACAGCATGTTGTATTCTTCCTCAAAGCCCTTTTCGTAGGCCAGGTGGCGGGCACGCTGCTTCAGGATCACCTCACGGGGATCGCTGATGGTGTAGACCGCGTGGCCCATGCCGTAGATCAGGCCGGAGCCGTCGCCCGCCTGCTTGCGCAGGATGCGGCGCAGATATTCGCGCACTTCGTCGTCGTCCTCGGGGTTCTCCACATGCTTGAGGATGTCTTTCAGCTGGCGGTTGACCATCAGGTTCGCGCCGCCGTGCTTGGGGCCCTTCAGCGCGCCGATGGCCGCCGCAATAGCGGAATAGGTATCCGTACCGGACGAAGACAGCACGCGGGTGGTGAAGGTGGAGCAGTTGCCGCCGCCGTGGTCCGCGTGGACCAGCAGGCACATATCCAGCAGCTTTGCTTCCTCGTGGGTGAACTTCTGATCCGGGCGGTAGGTGCTCAGAATGTGCTCTGCCGTGCTCTGGCCGGGCTTGGGCAGATGGAAGAACATGCTCTGCTTATCATAATAGCGGCGCTTCATCTGGTAAGCGTTCACCATCATGGTGGGCATGCTGGCAATCAGGTTGATGCTCTGGTTCAGAATGTTCTCCAGGCTCAGGTCTTCCGCGTGCTCATCGTAGGAGTACAGGCCCAGCACACAGCGCTGCAGCTTGTTCATCACGTTGGGCGAAGGGGCGTTCATGGTGTCCATGAAGCCTTCCGGCAGGGCGCGGTGCTCGGCCAGGATATCGCAGAAATCGTCCAGCTGTTCCCGGGTGGGCAGGCTGCCGAACAGCAGCAGCCAGATCACTTCCTCAAAGACGAAACGGTCGTTGCGGTAGGCCTCGTCCACGATCTCGTCGATGGGCACGCCGCGGTAGATCAGCTTGCCGGGGATGGGGATGATGTGGCCCTCCTGGTCCTTCTTGTAACCCACAACGTCGCAGACATTGGTCAGGCCTGCCAGCACGCCGGTGCCGTCCGGGTTGCGCAGACCGCGCTTGACGCCCAGCCGTTCGCTGGTCTCGGGGTCGATGTAGTTGTTCGCCATGTACTCCTCGCACAAGGTGCGCATGGTGTTGGGGTCCAGGGTCGCCACTTCTGAATGTGCAAAATTCATGGGGAGTTCTCCTTTCATCCTATGTTCTGATACTTTCCCTTCCACCCGCATTGGTGGACATAATTCTATCATAGCGCTTTTGTGCAGTAAATTCAAGCATCAACTGCGCCGCAGCCCGTTTTTCCGGGCAAAAACGTCATTTTATGCGTTCTTTTGCAAAAGAGGAAATGCTTTTTTCGCATCGTTTTGCATCCTGTTTCCGGTATTCTGATTTAAAAAACACGGTCGTCGGAGGGGGTTCGGCTATGAAAAAGTTTTTTCTGCTCTTGTGTGCGGCACTTCTGGTGCTGGGCAGTGCGCTGCCGCTGGTGAGCTATCGGCTCACCCGGGCCGTCCTTGCGCCGGAAATGCCTGCGGCATCGGAGGATGCCGTGCCCAGTGTACCGCCTGCCGCCAGCGGCGCGGCGGAAGCACCCTCCGCCGATTCTGAGACCTTCCGGTTCGAGGACAGCTCCACCGGGCAGGTGGTGGAGCTGTCCCGCCGGGACTATGTTCTTGGTGCCGTGGCCGCCGAGATGCCGGTGAGTTGGCCGGACGAAGCGCTCAAGGCGCAGGCCGTGGCTGCCCACACCTATGCCCTCTATTGCCGCGACCATTCCGCCGCCGAGAACGGTGCCTGGCTCACCGCCGACCCTGCCCGGCGGCAGGGCTGCCTGACCGAGCCGGTGCTGCGCAGCTACTGGGGCACCGCTTATGACGAAAACTATGCCAGGCTCTCGTCCCTTGTGGACGAAGTACTGGACGACCTCCTTACGTATGAGAATTCCCCCGCCTGCACCAGCTACTTTGCCATCTCCAACGGCCGGACCGAGGCCAGCGAGAACGTCTGGGGCTCTGCCCTGCCCTACCTCGTCTCGGTGGACAGCAGCACCGACCGTTCCGCTGACAACTACGAATACACCGTCACCTTCTCGGCCGCACAGGTGCAGCAGGCACTGGCTGGGCTGGGGCTGACCGCCGACCTCGCCGCGCCGGAAAGCTGGTTCGGCCCGGCCGAGCTGACCGCCGCCGGGTATGCAAAAGCACTCCCGGTGTGCGGGCAGATTGTCTCCGGCACGGCGCTGCGGCGGGTGCTGGGCTTGCGCAGCACCTGTTTTACGGTGCAGTACCAGAGCTGGAATTTCAGCTTCACCACCCGGGGCTACGGCCACGGGGTCGGCCTGAGCCAATGGGGTGCAAAGGCGATGGCGGAACAGGGCGCAGGGTATGCGGATATTTTAGCGCATTACTACCCGGGGACACAACTGCTGCGGTAAATTTACAATTTAAAATGCTCTCCGCTCCGCTCTGAGCATATCAGCGGAAATTATATTTCTTTTTGAGCTCCAGAAAAATCTGCGGATTTTTCTGGAGTTCTTTTTCACGGGATGGGGCCATAACAGGAAGCTTCATCTTATGAAATGTTCCACGAATCAAACGTTGTTTTCCGTACCGACCCTTTCTGTGAAAAAGTAAATCGGCAAAGCCCGCAGGCTTTGCCGATTTACAAATACAAATAATTTTTCCTCTGAATATGGCCAGAGTGAAACGGCGGCCATTTTAAATGGTTACGCTCAGATACGCACCATATCCGGCGTGATCTCCGCCAGAGAATGCGCACCGCACATCTGCATGGTGTCGGCCAGTTCCCCGGCCAGCTTATCAATGTAGCACTTCACGCCTTCTTCACCGCCGCCGTACACAGCCGTGACAAAGGGGCGGCAGATCAGCACGCCGTCTGCGCCCAGTGCCAGCGCCTTGAACACATCCACACCGGTGCGGATGCCGCCGTCCACCAGCACCTTCACGCCGGTGTCCTTGAGAGCCGCTGCGATCTCCGGCAGCACCTCGGCAGTGGCAGGGCACTGGTCCAGCACGCGGCCGCCGTGGTTGGACACCACGATGGCAGCAGCACCGGCTTCCTTTGCCTTCAGGGCCCCCTTGACGGTCATGACGCCCTTGACGATGAACGGGCGCTCGGCCAGCTTGACGATCTCGGCCAATTCTTCCACGCTCTTGCTGCCGGCCGGCGGGGTCATGTTTTTCAGGAACGGCAGACCCGCTGCGTCCACATCCATGGCCACGGCAAAGCAGCCGCTGGCCTTGGCCTCGGCCATCTTCTCCTTGATGGTGTCGATGTTCCAGGGCTTGATGGTGGGTACGCCGCAGCCGTTCGCCGCGCCGATGGCCTTGGTGGCCATCTCCATCACGGTGGGGTTGGTGCCGTCACCGGTGAAGGCCGCGATACCGTTCTCGGCGCAGGCACGCACCAGCACATCATTATAAGTCATGTCCGTGTAAGCTTCGGAGTAGTGCAGGTTCACGGCACCCACCGGGCCCGCAAAGAAGGGGTAGGCAAACGTCTTGCCGAACAGCTCCACATGGGTGTCCGGGGTGCCGCCCTCGCACAGGGTGTCCATGTTCACCCGGATGTCGGCCCACTTATTATAATTGCGGATGGCCGTGTCACCCACGCCCTTGGCACCGGGACCGGGGATCTGGTTTTTGCAGGCCACGCCGTTGCACACCGGGCAGGCCTTGCAGTATTTGCCGATGCACTCGCGGGCATTGGCCAGCACTTCCGAATAAGTCATGATAAAATATCCTCCTTTGTTCCTCTTTCTGCGGCGCAAAACGACCTGCCGCAGCACTCTCTGCCCTCATCATAGCCCCGTTTTTTTCCTTCGTCAAGAGCTTTGGACATTTTCTGCGCCGGTTCGTTCCGGTCCTCCTGCGCAGGAGCGTCATTTTTCTCCAAATTGCAATTTTTTCGAAAAAATCCTTGACAAATATTCCTCTTTCAGGTATTATAGTAGGGCGCTGAGGCGCGGAACTGAATATGGAAAGATGGCTGAGTTGGTCTAAGGCGCACGACTGGAAATCGTGTAACGTGTCAAAAGCGTTCTGGGGTTCGAATCCCCATCTTTCCGCCAGAAGTCCGGAACTGAAAAGTTCCGGACTTTTTGTTTTTCCGCCGTTTTCCGCATTTGAAAAAAGTCCTTGACAAACGGGCTTCTTTCAGGTATTATAGTGTGGTGCCAAGGCGCAGAACTGAATATGGAAAGATGGCTGAGTTGGTCTAAGGCGCACGACTGGAAATCGTGTAACGTGTCAAAAGCGTTCTGGGGTTCGAATCCCCATCTTTCCGCCAGAAGTCCGGAACCGAAAGGTTTCGGACTTTTTGTTTTTCCGCTGTCTGCTTGACTTTTTGCTCCGCTTCCGCTATGCTGAACAAAATATCGTTTTACCGAAGGAGGATCATCATGGCTTCTTCCCGCAAGAAAAGGCGCGGCCTCTCCATTGCTGTCATCGTGGTGCTGTGCCTGCTTCTCATCGCCGTTGTGGCGGCGGCCGTCGGCTACAGTCTGGTCGCCCGCCGGGTCAAGGCCCTGCAGGCCGGGGCCAGCTTCACGCTGGATTACGAGATCACCCCCACCGCCGACTCCCCTGCCCTTTACGGCATCCTGCAGCAGGCCGGGGCCACCAACGGCACCGTCACCGGCCAGTATGAACCGAACGCTTTGCAGCTGAGCATCGCGGCAAAAAAGGCCGTGATCCCGGCCGACCCGCTCACCCGGGTATACGTCAGCAGCGACGAGACCCTTTATGATGTGGGCCAGCTGTACCGGAACGTCCGCACTTCCATCACGGATGCCTATCCGCTGGCCGGGCTGCTGATCCCGGATTGGTCGCTGGGCAGCTACATCTCCCAAAGCCAGCTGGCCAGCCTGCTGGGCGTTGACACCGAGGCCACCAGCCTGCAGGACGTGACCGAATTCCAGCTGGATGCAAAGGGCCTGCAGCGGGTCCAGCCGGAAAGTGCAAGAGACGGCTACCTCTACTTCCAGCTGAACACCGGCAGCGCCGGTACCGATGCCCCGGTGCTGGTCGTCGGCTTCCAGAAGGACAAATTCTTTGACGACGCCATCCCGGTGGAGCTGCAGCTCACCATCCCGGCGCACGATGTCACCATCCGGCTTTCCGGCACCGTGAGCGCCCGGACCGTATCGCTCACCGCGCCTACCTCCCGCATGAAGGATGACGACATCCAGACGCTGGTGCAGATCCGCGAGACCATCCAGAGCGTTCTGCAGTTCGTGCAGAATGCATCTTAAACGCAAAAAGAGCAGACGCGATGCGTCTGCTCTTTTTTGCGTTTCTTATCAATTACCGGTCCAGGATGCGCCCGTCGGTGGAGAAGGTCACCACGTTCCAGGGGATGAACTTGCCGCTGTTCTTCAGGGCCGTGACGGCGGCATGCTCCAGACCGCCGCAGCAGGGCACCTCCATGCGCAGCACAGTCACACTCTTGATGTTATTATTACGGATGATCTCGGTCAGCTTTTCGCTGTAGTCCACGGCGTCCAGCTTCGGGCAGCCGATGAGGGTGACATGGCCCTTCATGAACTCCTCGTGGATGTTCGCATAGGCATAGGCGGTGCAGTCGGCGGCGATGAGCAGCTTGGCACCGTCAAAATAGGGCGCGTTCACCGGCACCAGCTTGATCTGGCAGGGCCACTGCGCCAGCTGGGACTGCAGCGGTGCAGCGGCAGCGGGTGCGGCTGCCTGCTCCCGGTGGAACTGGCGCATGGCGCTGCCCGGGCAGCCGTGGAAGGCCGGGGCGGCAGGCTTTTCGGCGGCAGCCGCTGCCTTTTTCTGCTTGTTCTCCAGCACGGCCTGCTCGTCGTAGGCGGCGGCTTCGCGCTCGGTGAAGGTGATGGCACCGGTGGGGCAGCCGGGCAGGCAGTCGCCAAAGCCGTCGCAGT
>OCHL01000666.1_pt1 | contig 28725 bp, 25 predicted proteins | sample 1538421 | NCBI WGS metagenome assembly OCHL01 (sample SAMN04571690, study PRJEB22368) | human gut metagenome | biome: human gut; material: stool | host: Homo sapiens | place: Luxembourg | collected 2012-06-01 | reverse complement strand
TCAACGCCGTGGGCGGCTACTACGCCTTTGGCAAGGAGCTGTGCAACGGCAACTCTGTCTTTGATTTTGACACCACCAAGCTCAGCGTCCACACGCTGGACATCGGCCTTGCCGGTATTGAGGTGTACGATATCCTCCGCGACGAGTACGATATCCAGATCGAGTTCGGCGATATCGGCAACATCCTTGCTTATCTTTCCATCGGCGACCGTCCGCAGGAGATCGAGCGGCTGGTGAGCGCACTGGCCGAGATCAAGCGCCGCTACCACACCGACGGCACCGGCCTGCTGAGTCAGGAATACATCGACCCCGTGGTCGCCGCCAGCCCGCAGGAAGCCTTCTATGCGCCCAAAAAGAGCCTGCCGCTGCGCGAGACCGAGGGCATGGTGTGTAGCGAGTTCGTCATGTGCTACCCGCCGGGCATCCCCATTCTGGCCCCGGGCGAGCGCATCACCAAAGAAATTCTCAACTACATCGAGTACGCCAAGGCCAAGGGCTGCAGCATGACCGGCCCCGAGGACCCCGACATTTTGCACCTGAACGTGCTGGCATAAAGGAGAAACCGCAATGGAATTTTGGTTTTCCGAGTTTCACACCCCGGACGTGAAGCACAGCATCCGGGTGAATAAACAGCTCTACTCCAAGCAGAGCGACTACCAGCGCATCGACATTTTTGAGACGCCCGAGTTCGGCCGGGTGCTCACACTGGACGGCAACGTGATGCTGACCGAGCGCGACGAGTTCATCTACGATGAAATGATCGTGCATGTGCCCATGGCCGTGCACAAAGAGGCAAAGGATATTCTGGTCATCGGTGCAGGCGACGGCGGCGTGGTGCGGGAACTGACCCGCTACGACCGGGTGGAGCGCATCGACCTCGTAGAGATGGACCCGCAGGTGGTGGAAGCCTGCCGTGCCTACCTGCCCGGCAATGCCTGCCGCATGGATGACCGCCGGGTGCACATCTACTTTGAGAACGCCCTCAAGTTCATCCGCCGCTGTGAGGAAGAATATGACCTCATCATCGTGGATTCCTCCGACCCCTTCGGCCCCAGCGAAGGCCTGTTCACCCGCGAGTTCTACGGCAGCTGCTTCAACGCCCTGAAAGACGACGGCATCATGGTCAACCAGCAGGGCAGCCCCTTCTATGCTGAGGACGCCAGCGCCATGCAGCGCAGCCACAAGCGCATTGCGTCCACCTTCCCCATCAGCCGCGTGTATCAGGCCCACATCCCCACCTTTGCCGCAGGCTACTGGCTGTTCGGCTTTGCCAGCAAGAAGTACCACCCCATCGACGACCTGGATGCCGCAGCGTGGAAAGCGCTGAACATGCGCACCCGCTATTACACCACCCGGCTGCACGTCGGGGCATTCTACCTGCCGGCATTCCTCGAGGAAATGCTGCGGGAAGTGGAGGAACACTGATGCAACCCAATGTTGAAACCTTTATCGGCTGCGACAGCAGCTACCGTGCCGCCAGCATCGTGCTGTACGGCGCGCCCTATGATTCCACCACCAGCTACCGCCCGGGTGCCCGGTTCGGCCCGGCAGCCATCCGGCACGAGAGCTACGGGCTGGAAACTTACAGCCCCTACCAGAACGCCGACTTGACCGATTTTGACGTGTTCGACAGCGGCGATCTGGAGCTGTGCTTCGGCTCCAGTGAGAGCGCCCTTGCGGACATCGAGGCCCGGGCAGAGGAAATTCTGCACGACGGCAAGTTCCCGCTGCTGCTGGGCGGCGAGCATCTGGTGACCCTGGGTGCCGTGCGGGCCGCCGTGAAGAAATACCCGGACCTGCACATCGTCCACTTTGATGCCCACGCTGACCTGCGGGACGACTACCTTGGTGCAAAGCTGAGCCACGCCTGTGTGCTGCGCCGCTGCCACGAGCTGGTAGGCGACGGCCACATCCACCAGTTCTGCATCCGCAGCGGGGACCGCGCCGAGTTTGAGTTCGCGGCCCAGCACACCGAGATGCACAAGTTCGACTTTACCGGCCTTGCCGAGCTGACCGAACAGCTGTGTGCAAGCAAGGTACCCGTGTATCTGACCATTGACCTCGACTGTCTGGACCCCTCCTGCTTCCCCGGCACCGGCACGCCGGAGGCCGGCGGCGTGAGCTTTTTGCAGCTGCTGGACGCCATCCGCACCGTGACCAAAGCAAACATCGTGGCGGCTGACCTCAACGAGCTGGCCCCCACGCTGGACACCACCGGCGTGTCCACCGCCACCGCCTGCAAGGTGCTGCGAGAGACCCTCATTGCCCTCGACAAGGGCTGGCCCGGGTTTCAGGTCTAAACTGTAACTGTATGCAGAGTCCGGGCCGCAGGCCCCGGGTCTGCTTTTCTGAATTCACTGTAAAAAATCAAAGGAGAACCCAACATGAGCAAAGTTCTGATCATCGGCTGCGGCGGCGTGGCCTCCGTTGCCATCCACAAGTGCTGCCAGGTGCCCGAAGTGTTTACCGAGATCTGCATCGCCAGCCGTACCAAGTCCAAGTGCGACAAGCTGGCCGCAGAGCTGGCCCCGAAGACTGCTACTAAAATCACCACCGCGCAGGTGGACGCCGACAAGACCGAGGAAGTGATTGCCCTCATCAAGGCGTATCAGCCCGACCTCGTGATGAACATCGCCCTGCCCTATCAGGACCTGACCATCATGGATGCCTGCCTTGCCTGCGGCGTGAACTACATGGACACCGCCAACTATGAGCCCGAGAACACCGACGACCCCGAATGGCGTGCCATCTATGAGAAGCGCTGCAAGGAAGCCGGCTTCTCCGCTTACTTTGACTACAGCTGGCAGTGGGCCTACGCCAAAAAGTTTGAGGAAGCCGGTCTGACTGCCCTGCTGGGCAGCGGCTTTGACCCGGGCGTGACCCAGGCTTACTGCGCTTATGCCAAGAAGCACGAGTTCGATACCATTGACACCATCGACATTCTGGACTGCAATGGCGGCGACCATGGCTATGCCTTTGCCACCAACTTCAACCCCGAGATCAACCTGCGCGAAGTGTCCGCACCCGGCAGCTACTGGGAGAACGGCCACTGGGTGGAGATCCCGGCCATGAGCATCAAGCGGGAATACAACTTCGACAAAGTGGGCCAGAAGGATATGTACCTGCTGCACCACGAGGAGATCGAGTCGCTGGCAAAGAACATCCCGGAGGCAAAGCGCATCCGCTTCTTCATGACCTTTGGTCAGAGCTATCTGGATCACATGCGCTGTCTGGAGGACGTGGGCATGCTGTCCACCACTCCCGTCAACTTCAACGGGCAGGAGATCGTGCCCATCCAGTTCCTCAAGGCGCTGCTGCCGGACCCCGCCAGCCTTGGCCCCCGCACCAAGGGCAAGACCAACATCGGCTGCATCTTCACCGGCAAGAAGGACGGCAAGGAGAAGACCTACTATATTTATAATGTCTGCGACCATCAGGAGTGCTACAAGGAAGTCGGCTCTCAGGCCATCAGCTACACCACCGGCGTGCCTGCCATGTGCGGCGCGCTGATGCTGCTGACCGGCAAGTGGACCACCAAGGGCGTGCACACCGTAGAGGAGTTTGATCCGGACCCGTATCTGGACGCTCTGGACAAGTACGGCCTGCCCCGCTCCGAGAGCCACAGCCCGGCTCTGGTGGACTGATGCGGCTGGCTGACACCCGCCCGCCCTTTTTGGGGCTGGCAAAGCTTTCTGACGAAGCGCTGACCTCCCTGCCCACCCCCTGCTACCTGCTGGACGAAGGGCAGCTGCGCCGCAATGGTGAGATTCTGTTTGGCGTGCAGCAGCGCACCGGCTGCAAGATTCTGCTGGCGCAGAAGGCGTTCTCCAACTTCAACGTCTACCCGGTGCTGGCCCCTTACCTTGCGGGCACCGAGGCCAGCGGCCTGTACGAGAGCCGTCTGGGCAGAGAAGAACTGCCGGAAAAAGAGAATCATGTGTTCTGCGCCGCCTACCGGGCAGACGAGTTCACCGAGCTGCTGCACTACGCGGACCACATCGTGTTCAACTCGCCCCGGCAGCTGGCAAAGTTCGGCCCGGCGGCAAAGGCAGCGGGCAAGAGCGTTGGCCTGCGGGTGAACCCGGAGTGTTCCACGCAGGAGGGCCACGCCATCTATGACCCCTGCGCCCCGGGCAGCCGCCTGGGCACCACCCGTGCCCAGTGGGACGCCGCCGTGCAGGCAGACCCGGCCCTGCCGCAGCTGCTGGATGGGCTGCACTTCCACACCCTGTGTGAGCAGGATGCGGACGCACTGGCCACGACACTGGCGGCGGTGGAGGAGAAGTTCAGGGACCTGCTGCCCCGGATGAAGTGGCTCAACTTCGGCGGCGGGCACCACATCACCCGCCCCGGTTACGACCTTGCCACGCTGGAACAGTGCATCACTGAGACGCAGAAAAAGTACGGTGTGCAGGTGTATCTGGAACCGGGTGAAGCCTGGGCGCTGAACGCCGGGTATCTGGTCACCACGGTGCTGGACACCCTGTGCAATGGCGAGACGAACCTTGCCATTCTGGACATGTCCGCTGCCTGCCACACGCCGGATGTCATTGAGATGCCCTACCGCCCGCCCCTGCTGGACGCAGGTGAGCCGGAAGAAAAGCGGTGCACCGTCCGGCTGGGCGGCCCAACCTGCCTTGCGGGGGATATCGTCGGGGATTACAGCTTTGACGCTCCTCTTACCGAGGGGGATAAGCTCATCTTTGGCGATATGGCCATTTACACCACCTGCAAGAACAACACCTTCAACGGCATGCCCCTGCCGCCCATCTGGGCACTGGCCGAGGACGGCTCCTGCCGGGAGCTTGTGCGGTTCGGCTACCGCGACTTCAAGATGCGCCTTGGGAGCGCGGCAAGATAAAGTCCGACCTTTTGTGCGAAACTGTATTTGTAGCAAGGGCAGTTTGTATCAAAACCGCCCAAAATGCACGCTATTCAAGTACAGTTTCTTTTTATCATCTGACGAAAATTTGAAAAAAATCAAATTTAGCCTAGACAAGTTCCTTTTCATGTGCTAAAACATTGCTAAGAAACCCGCAACGATGCAGGATCTGAGGATCACTGCGCCGCTGCGGGTTTTTCTTGTTTTATCTGGGAAAGTGTTAAGAAATAATAGAGGAGGCATTTCTTATGAAGGCATTCATTTCTCGTCGTGATTTCCTGAAGGCGGCAGGCGTCACCGCTGCGGCCGCAGCTCTGGCAGGCTGCTCGTCTTCGAGTGGCTCCGCCAGCGGTTCTGCTGCAGGCGGCAAGACCATCAAGATCGGTGTGTTTGAGCCGGCTTCCGGTGATAACGGCGCAGGCGGCAAGCAGGAAGTGCTGGCCATCGAGTACGCCAACAGCATTGCGCCCACCGTGGACATCGGCGGCGAGACCTACAATGTGGAGCTGGTGGAAGTGGATAACCAGTCCAGCACCGACAAGGCCGTGACCGCCGCACAGGAACTGGTCTCCAAGAAGGTCTCCATCGTGCTGGGCAGCTACGGTTCCGGCTGCTCCATCGCAGCAGCCCCCACCTTCCAGGCTGCTTCCATCCCGGCCATCGGCTGCTCCTGCACCAACCCCGCCGTCACCGAGGCAAACCCCTATTACTTCCGTGTCTGCTTCCTGGACCCGTTCCAGGGTTCCGTTATGGCCAGCTTTGCCAAGGATCAGTTTGGTGCTTCCAACGCTTATGTGCTGAGTATGCTGGGCGAGGATTACGGTTCCGGCCTTGCCACCTACTTTGTGAACGCCTTTGAAGCACTGGGCGGCACCGTGACCAACGAGCAGTTCCCCGAGGGCACCTCCGACTTCTCCGCTTACATCCAGAACGCCATCAACGCCGGTGCGGATGTCATCTTTGCCCCCTGCGCCACCACCTATGCGGCACAGATCATCACCCAGGCGGCTTCGGCAGGCTTCGATAAGCCCATCACCGCAGGCGACACCTGGGAGTCCAGCGTCATTCTGGATGCCCAGAAGGGCACCGATGTGCAGGTGTACTGCTCCACCTTCTTTGATGAGAACGATGACTCCGGCATTGCCAAGGAGTTCGTCACCGGCTTCAAGGAGTGGCTGAACGCCGACAGCCAGAAGCTGACCAACAACGGCGGCAACGACATCGTGGCCGCTGTCTCGGCACTGGGCTACGACGGCTACATGGTGGCTCTGGAAGCCATCAAGGCCGCAGGCAGCACCGACGGCACCGCCATCCGGGACGCCCTGTACGGTGTGAACTACGACGGCGTGACCGGCAGCATCACCTTTGACCAGACCACCGGCGACGCCAACAAGGACATGGCCTACATCAAGAAGGCCGCTGACGGTGCCTTCGAGTTCGTCAAGACCCAGAGCGTGGAAGACTGATAAGCTTTTAAAACAGCAGAACGCAGGCAGGAAAACTCCTGTCTGCGCTTTGCTTGTATCCTGATAAAAGATGTAAGAAATGGAGGGTTCCCCTTATGGCTGCAAAGTTTCTGCCCTATCTGCTGGCGGGCATCTCGGTGGGCGGCCAGTATGCGCTGATCGCCATCGGCTACACGATGGTGTACGGCATCCTGCGCCTCATCAACTTTGCCCACGGCGATATCTTTACGGTGGCAGGCTTTCTGATGGTGTACGCCACCGCTTCCCTGCCGCTGACCGTTTCCATCCCGCTGGTCATTGCGGCCACCGTGCTGCTGGGCATCGCGGTGGAGAAAGTGGCTTACAAGCCCCTGCGCACCGCACCGCGCATGTCCGTTATGATCTCCGCCATCGGCATGTCTTACCTGCTGCAAAACCTGATGTGGTACGTCACCGGCGGCCTGGCCAAGCAGTACCCCGCCCTGCCCTGGATCAGTGACACCGTCACGGTGCTTGGCTGCCAGACCAAGCGGGTGACGGTCATCACGCCGTTCCTCGTCATCGTGCTGGTGGCGGCCCTTGTTACCCTGATCCAGAAGACCAAGATCGGCATGGCCATGCGTGCCGCTTCCCGCGATTTTGAGACCGCCCAGCTCATGGGCATCAAGATCAACAACGTCATCTCCTTTACCTTTGCGGTGGGCAGCTTCCTGGCGGCCATCGGCTCCATGATGTACTTCTCGAACTACACCGCCGTCACCCCCACCGTGGGTGCCATGCCCGGCCTGAAAGCCTTCGTGGCGGCCGTGTTCGGCGGCATCGGCTCCATCCCGGGTGCCGTCATCGGCGGCTTCCTCATCGGCATCTGCGAGAGCCTTATTAAAGGTGCCGGTGCCACCACCTTCAGCGATGCCTTCACTTTTGCGCTGCTGATCGTGGTGCTGGCCGTCAAGCCCACCGGCCTGTTCAGTGAAAACCTGACCGAGAAAGTGTGATGACCATGAAACAAGAGAAAAAACGCATCTATCTCCGGGCGGCGCTGGGCCTCATCGCTCTGCTGGCCGTGCTGCTGGCGCTGGATAACCTGAGCTTTGTGCCCTCCATGCTGCTGACGGTGCTGCGCAAAGGCGCCATTTACGCACTGGTGGCCGTCTCCATGAACCTGCTGAACGGCTTTACCGGCCTGTTCAGCTTGGGCCAGGCAGGCTTTATGCTGCTGGGTGCCTACACCTACGCCATCCTCACCATCCCTGCCGCATCGCAGAAGTCCATCTACCAGCGCTACGCAAACGGCGGCATCGGCTTTTCCATCCCGGAACTGCTCTCGAAGCCCCTGGGCGGTTTCGGCCTGCTGCTGGGCGTCATCTTCTGCCTGATCCTTGCGGGCTGCATCGCAGCGCTGTTCGCCTTCCTCATCGGCCTGCCGGTGCTGAAACTGAAAAGCGACTACCTTGCCATCGCCACCCTGGGCTTCGCGGAGATCATCCGCGCCGCCGTGGTGTACGAAGGCTTTGGCCCGCTGACCAACGGCTCCAACCTGCTGTACGGCTTCACCAGCTTTTCCAATTTCAACATCACACTGGGCGGCTTCACCCTGCATCTGGAAACGGTGATGCCCTTCCTGTTCTCGGGCATCTGCATTGCCATCATCCTGCTGCTCATCAACTCCACCTACGGCCGCGCCTTCAAGGCCATCCGTGACGATGAGATTGCCGCCGAGGCCATGGGCATCAACCTTGCCAGCCACAAGCGCATGAGCTTTATCATTAGCAGCTTCTTTGCCGGCATCTCCGGCGCGATGCTGGCCATGTATCAGGCCAGCGTGCAGGCCACCACCTTCAAGTCCAGCATGACCTATGAGATTTTGCTCATCGTGGTCATCGGCGGCATCGGCTCGGTGTCCGGCTCCATCATCGCATCCTTCCTGTTCATTGCAAGCTCCGAATGGCTGCTGCGCTTTTTGGACAACGAGACCTGGATCGGCGGCTTCCGGGTGCCGCTGCTGCGCTCCGGCTTCCGCATGGTGGTGTTCAGCGTCATCATTATGGCGGTGGTGCTGTTCTTCCGCAAGGGCATCATGGGCGACCGGGAACTGTTCCAGAAAAAGCCTGCATCCGCGGCAAAGGCTGCCAAGAAGGAGGTGCGTTCCAAATGAGTGAAAATGTATTGACCATTGAAAACGCCACCATGCAGTTTGGCGGCGTGGTGGCCGTGGACAACCTGAACCTGAAAGTAGACAAGAACCAGATCGTCTCCCTGATCGGCCCCAACGGTGCGGGCAAGACCACGGCGTTCAACGTTGTGACGGGCGTGTATGCCCCCACCAACGGCGCGGTGTGGTTCGAGGGACGCAAGATCATCGAGAACACGCCCCACGGCAAGATGAAAAAGCTCTACAAAGGCCAGAATGCAGGCCAGTATTCCCACATCATTGCGCCTACGCCGGATAAGATCACCCAGATGGGCATTGCCCGCACCTTCCAGAACATCCGTCTGTGGAAAAGCCAGACCGTGTTCGAGAACGTGCTCATCGCCAAGCACTGCCGCCGGTCGGCGAACCTGCTCAGCGCCGCCTTCCGGCTGAACGCCGATGAAGAAAAGCGCCAGCGCGAGGAGTGCGAGGAGCTTTTGAAGGTGCTGGGCCTTGAGGATGTGCGGGACGAGCTGGCCACCGGCCTGCCCTACGGCCTGCAGCGCCGGGTGGAGATCGCCCGCGCCCTGGCTACGCAGCCGAAGCTGCTGCTGCTGGACGAGCCCGCCGCCGGTATGAACCCGCAGGAGACCGAAGAACTGACTGCGTTCATCGACCGCATCCGCACCGATTTCAACCTGACCGTGTTCATGATCGAGCACCACATGGATCTGGTCATGGATATTTCCGACCGGGTGTATGTGCTGGACTTTGGCCGTCTGATCGCCGAGGGCACCCCGGCCGAGGTGCAGAACGACCCGCGTGTTATTGACGCTTATCTGGGGGTGGACGAAGATGCTTGAGATCAAGGATTTACATGTTTCCTACGGCGGCATTCAGGCCCTGCGCGGTGTGTCGCTGAATGTACCCGATGGCAAGATCGTCACCCTGATCGGTGCCAACGGCGCGGGCAAATCCACCCTGATGCGCACCATCTCCGGCCTTGTCAAGGCGCGGAGCGGTTCCATCCTGTGGAACGGGCAGGAGCTGCTGGGCAAGCCCATTGACCAGATCGTGGCCAGCGGCATTGCCATGTCGCCGGAGGGCCGCCGGGTGTTCGCCGACTTGACCGTCGTCGAAAACCTGAAGATCGGTGCCTACCTGCGCAAGGACAAGGCCGAAACGGAAAAAGACCTCGAATGGGTCTACAGCCTGTTCCCCCGCCTGAAGGAGCGCAGCTGGCAGAGTGCAGGCACCCTTTCCGGCGGCGAGCAGCAGATGCTGGCCGTGGGCCGCGCCCTGATGAGCAAGCCGAAACTCCTGATGCTGGACGAGCCCAGCCTGGGCCTTGCGCCCATCGTGGTGCGAGAGATCTTTGACATCATCCGCACTGTGAATCAGCAGGGCATCACCGTGCTGCTGAACGAGCAGAACGCCAACATGGCTCTGAAAGTGGCCGACTACGCCTATGTGCTGGAGACCGGCACCCTGACCCTCTCCGGCACCGGTGCCGAGCTGCTGGCCGACGAAAACGTCAAGGCCGCTTACCTCGGTAAAAAGCGCGCTGACCGCGCCTGAATTTCCCCTGGGCAGCAGCGTATTTTTGTGGAAGTTTGCTCTTGTGGAAACCGCGCAAAAAAGGTAGAATAATAGCTGCAAAGGCAGTGTGGCCCAGACGGGCTGCACTGCCTTTTTTCTTTTTTGAATGATAGGAGTAATCGTAAAAATGCAGGAAAAACAGAAAACCACCGCCCAGGTCCTTGTGGACTGTCTGGAAGCGGAAGGTGTGGACGTGATGTTCGGAATCCCCGGCGAGGAAACGCTGGACCTGATGTTTGCCATCCGGGACAGCCATATCCGCTTTATCCCGGTGCGCCACGAGCAGGGCGCGGCCTTTATGGCGGATGTCTACGGCCGTCTGACCGGCCGGGCAGGCGTGTGCCTGTCCACCCTGGGCCCCGGTGCAACGAACCTTGTCACTGGCGTAGCCGACGCCTATCTGGACGGCGCACCGCTGGTGGCCATCACCGGGCAGGTGGGCACCGACCGGATGCAGCTGACCAGCCACCAGTACCTGGACCTGACCGCCATGTTCGAGCCGATCACCAAGCGCTCCAAGCAGATCATCCGGCCCGACACGGTGGGTGAGATCGTGCGGCTGGCCTTCAAGCACGCCGAGAAGGGCAAGCCCGGTGCCACCCACATCGACCTGCCCCAGAACATTGCCAAAATGCCAGCCGACGCCGTACCGCTGAAGCGCCAGCAGCTGCACGACCTTTACGCCGACCCCACCCACATCGCTGCCGCCGGGCAGCTGATCAGCGAGGCAAAGAACCCAGTCATCCTGGCCGGTGTGGGCGCGGTGCGCGGCCACGCCGCCGCTGCCGTCACCGAGCTGGCCGACCGGCTGCACATCCCGGTGGTGAACACCATGATGGCCAAGGGCATCATCCCCATGGACGACAAATACAGCCTGTGGACCATCGGCATCCCCCAGAAGGACTATGTGAACCAGCTGTTCGACCGGGCCGATCTGGTCATTGCCATCGGCTACGACATCGTGGAGTGTGCTCCCGCCAAGTGGGGCGCACGGCCGGATATGACCATCCTGCACATCGACAATGCCCCGGCCGACGTCAACAAGCGGTATCAGCCCGCTGTGGAAGTGGTGGGCGATATCTCCGAGAGCATTTACGAAATTCTGCGCTGCGCCCACCGGGACAGCGAACCGGAGTTTGCGCTCCAGCTGCGCGAGACCATGGTGGCCGAACACGCCGCCATGGCCGACGACGACAGCTGCCCCATGAAGCCTGCCCGCATCCTTGCCGACGTGCGCAAGGTGATGGGCCGGGAGGATATCCTCGTCAGCGACGTGGGTGCCCACAAGATGTGGATCGCCCGCCACTATGACTGCTACGAGCCCAACACCTGCCTGATCTCCAACGGTTTTGCCAGCATGGGCTTTTCCATCCCCGGTGCCTTTGCGGCCAAGCTGCTGAACCCGGACAAGAAGGTTCTGGCCGTCTGCGGCGACGGCGGCTTCATGATGAACAGTCAGGAGCTTGAGACTGCCGTGCGCGAGAAGGTGCCCTTCGTCACCCTCATCTGGGAGGATTCCAGCTACGGCCTGATCAAGTGGAAGGAGCAGGAGCAGTTCGGCGGAGAGCACTGCTATGTGGACTTCTCGAACCCGGACTTCAAGCTGCTGGCCGAGGCCATGCACTGCAAGGGCTACCGGGTGGAAAAGGCCGCCGACCTCATCCCCACGCTGGAAAAAGCGTTCCGGCAGACCGTGCCCAGCGTCATTGTGGTGCCGGTGGATTACAGCGAGAACATGAAGCTTTCCGCCCACCTGAAAGAAGTGTATCAGCAGAGCAACTGATAAACCCTCTCAGTCTGCTCACTTCGTTCGCATCCAGCTCCCTACGGGGGGCTTTTTTGCGTAAAAATTTGATTTTTCCATACTTTATGATATCATAGGGCTATATTCACCTGTTATAATCTGCGCGATCCACGGAAAGGGGATGCCATTCCGGTCCTTTTGGCTTTTGTCGCATTCAAAACCGTATTCAGTGGCACAAGGCTCCAGACAGAATTTCATCTTCTTGCCAACCTGAAAGAATTCTTCGGCGGGCTCTGGGTGTGCAATATGGAAACTTTCGACATTTTGCCGCACTTTGCTTTTTTGCTACTTGTCTTCCTTGTGTTTCTGGCGGCTGTGGTCTCCACCCGCAATTCCGAAAAAAATGCGCATTTTAAAATGCTGAATCTCTTTGTCCTTTTTGCTTCTGCATGCGTTTTCTCAGCCGCAACCATTTTACAGGGTTCCGGCTGGTGGGCGCCGCGGACAGTCTATCCTCTGGCAAGTGTCGTCGGAGTGCTGACGATCAACACACTGGTCAATCACCGCAGCTCGCCCGGTGCTGCGGCCATCGCTCACACCGCAAAGGTCCTCTCTGTCGCCGCTGTTGCCACATTGCTGGTCGTGCAGTATTTCGGCTTCCACAAGCTTTATATTGATAAGTACAAGCTGAACGCACTGGACGAGAACCGCTGTTACTATGTCGGGCAGGCCATTGCCGAGTACGAAGCGACCAGCGGCATCGAGGTCCGAAAGATTGCATTTTATGCCGACGCTGAATCCGCTGTACCGGCCTACCCGAACCTGTACAGTCACTCAGGCGATTTGATCTGCCGTTCTTTCAACCAGGATTGGAGCGACCTCAACGCACTGAACTATTACCTCGGGGACAATTATTCGCGTGCTGAGCCATCGGAAACCTACCGTACCTACTTTGCGGGCCGGAACTGGGATGCCTTATCTGCGCAGCAATTGATCTTTGACGGTGATACGCTGCATCTTTGCATTTACTGACCCTCCGGCCCAATTTCCAACAACATCTGAAAACAGCGAGGCGTTTTATCTTATGAGTATTTCAATCATTGTTCCGTGCTATAACGAAGAAGCTTCCATTCCTCTGTTCTATCAGGAGGCCACCCGCGTTCTGCAGACCATGGATACCCCTTATGAGATTTTGTTCGTCAACGACGGCTCCTCGGATCAGACATTGCCGATGATCCGCCAGCTTGCACAGAGGGACCCTCACATTACCTATTTGTCCTTTTCCCGCAATTTTGGAAAAGAATCCGCTCTTTTGGCGGGGCTTTGCAACATGAACGGCGATTATGTCGCGGTGATGGACGCCGACCTGCAGGATCCTCCTGCCCTTCTGCCCCAAATGCTCCACATTCTCGAGACCGAAGACTACGACTGTGTTGCAACGCGCCGTGCAGACCGGAAAGGCGAACCTCCGGTACGCAGCTGGTTTGCCCACCTGTTCTATAAGATCATCAACCTGATCTCGGATGCCGACATCATGGACGGTGCCCGTGATTTCCGGCTCATGCGGCGGAACATGGTGGACGCCATCCTTTCCATGAATGAGTATAATCGCTTCTCAAAGGGCATTTTCGGCTGGGTCGGCTTCAAGACCTTCTGGCTTTCTTACGAAAATATTGAGCGTGCCGCAGGCCAAACCAAGTGGAGCTTCTGGAAGCTTTCCCGCTACGCCATTGACGGCATCATCAATTTTTCGCAGGCACCACTGAGTATCGCCTCCTGGTTCGGTATCCTTATGACGCTAGTCTCTTTCCTTGGTCTTCTTTTTGTGGTGGTCCGTCGGCTGATTTTTGGCGACCCGGTTGCGGGCTGGGCATCCACTATCTGCATTCTTCTGTTCGTTTCCGGCCTGCAGTTGTTCTGCCTGGGCATTATCGGCCAATACATTGCCAAAATCTACGCAGAGACCAAACACCGCCCGCACTTCATCATCTCCGAGAGCAACAAAGATTCCATTGTGAACATTCATTGATTCCCACTTTTTACCGCACAAAACACCCGCCCCCGGCAGCTATGTGCAGCTTGCCGGGGGCGGGCGTTTTGTGGGGGTAAGAAAGTCGGAAAAAGGAAAAGAAGGTAAAAGAGAATTGGCTTTTTATGCGGCCTTTGCCGGGGCGAAGACCAGTGCTTTCTTCCGCCGGGCCTGCATCGCGCGGACGATGCAGCTCAGCGTGAAGTTGATGATAAAGTAGATGACACATGCCGTGCCGAACAGCACCATCACGTCCGAGACATTCACCGTGCCAAGGCCGTTGTAGGTGCCTGCGGCGCTCAGCAGCTGACGGATGCGGGCCATCAGCTCAATGGTGGCCACATTGGCAAGGTAAGAAGAATCCTTGATGGTGGTGATGACCTGGCTCAGCAGAGTAGGCACGATGTTGCGGTAGGCCTGCGGCAGGATGATGTAGAGCAGCACCTCGGCGGTGTTGAAGCCCTGTGCATAACCGGCTTCGAACTGGCCCTTGGCCACGCCGTTCAGGCCGCCGCGGACGATCTCGGCAATGACCGACGAGTTGAACAGGATCAGCGCCAGTGCCGCCTTGAACAGCAGCTTCATCTCCACGCTGGTCAGGCCGAACATCTTGCGGGCAAAGAAGGCCGGGCAGGGGCAGAACACGACACACACGAAGATCCACAAAAGATACGGCGTATTGCGGAACAGCTCGATGTATGCCGCCGAGAGCCAGCCCAGAATGCGGGCCGGGCCTTTTTTGCAGTAGGTGCGGGCCAGCGCCAGCAGAGAGCCCAAAATCAGGCCGAGGATGACGCCCAGCACCGAGATGATGCAGGTAAAGGCCACGCCCCGCAGCAGGTACACGAACACGCCCGGCTGCGCAAGGATGGAAAAGCTGGAAGCAAGTGTGCTCATCTTATGCCGCCTCCTTCAGAGCCGTGCGCTTCACGGCACACAGGGCCGGGTCTGCCTTGCCCTTGCGCTCCTTGAGGGAAGCTTCCCAGCGGGTGGCCAGCGTAGACAGCGGGAAGCACACCACAAAGAAGATCGCACCGCAGACGATATAGGCCGGTGCATAGGCACCGCCGGTGGAAGCACCGGTGACAAAGCTGTAAGTCACACTGATGAGGTCCGCACCGCCCACGATGTACAGGCAGGAGGTGTTTTTGAACAGGTTGACCACCTGATTGACCATGGGAGGCAGCATGACCGGGATGCTCTGGGGCAGGATGATGTAGCCCATGCGCTGCAGGTAGTTGAAGCCCTGTGCCTGTGCGGCTTCAAACTGTCCCTTGGGCACCGACTCGATGGCAGCGCGGACGACCTCGCCCATATAGGCACCGGTGTACACACCCAGTGCAATGATGCCGGTGCGGATGACGCCCAGACTCAGGCCCGCAAAGGCCAGCGCGTAGTACAAAAAGCACAGCTGCAGCAGCAGCGGCGTGTTCTGGATGAACTCCACATACACCCGGGCGATGAACTTCAGCGGCTTCTTGCCGCTGGTGGCCATCAGGCCGATGACCGCGCCAATGGCAAACGCCAGCACCAGCGCACTGAACGCTGTGAGCAGTGTGTTGCCCAGCCCCAGCAGAAAACTTTCCCGGTGGTTCCACACCGTTGCCCATGCGTCCCACGAAAACAGACCAGACATGGTGAACTCCCCTTTCCTACAACCCGTTTGGCTGCGATAAAATTTAATCCAGGCCGTTGTCCTTGATCAGGCCGTCAATGGTGCCGTCGGCCAGCCAGCCGGTCACCAGCTCGTCACACAATGCGGAGAAACCGCTGCCCTTCTTGGTGGCGATGCCGTACTCCTGCGGGCTGAACTCGGCGTCGATGTAGCTGCGGCCGTCGGTCTTGTAGATGGCTAGGATGGACTTATCCACGCAGAAGCCGTCCACTTCACCGGCGCTCAGAGCCGTGCTGATGGCGGGGTAGTCATCGTACTGACGGAAGGAGATGCCGTCCTTCCAGGTATCGGCATTGAAGGTGTCGGCGTCAAAGCCGTCGCCGGAGATGACGCTGGCGTCGATCATGGCCTGCACCAGTGCACGGGCGGAGGTGGAACCGGAGGAAACACCCACGACCTTATCCTTCAGGTCGGCCAGCTCCTTGATGCCGGAAGCATCCTCCACCAGCACGCTGACGTAGTCGGTGTAGTAGGGGGTGGAGAAATCCCAACTCTTGCGGCGCTCGTCGGTGATGGTAAAGGTGGCCAGCACGCAGTCGATGTCGCCGGAATCCAGCAGTTCGCCGCGGGTGGCGGCGGTGACGGTGGTGAACTCCACGTCCACACCCAGGTGTTCGGCGATCATCTCAGCCAGGCTGTCCTCAAGGCCGGTGTACTCGCCGGTGAGGGTATCCTGGAAGCTGAAGCCCTTGACGGCGTTCTTGACGCCGACCTTCAGCACACCGCGGTCCACGATGGCCTGCACGTCGGCAGACAGTGCTTCGGAGGAAGCGGCTGCGCTGCCGGAGGCGGCAGAAGATGCCGTGCTGCCGGAAGCAGCCGTGGAGCCGGCCGAGCCGCCGCAGGCGGTCAGAGCGGTGAGAGCAAGGACCGTGCCAGCGGCCTTGACGAAACTACGACGCGAGATCTTTTTCATAAGTATCCACTCCTCTATCAATTTTGCAGCCGGGCGGCTTTCCCTTCCGCCCCTCGTGGCTGCGCTATCAGCAGCGGTGTGCCGCCCACATTTGCGGCATCCCCCGCGTTGACCAATGTTTTTACCGGATGATCTTGCCCAGAAACTGGCGCACACGCTCGTTCTTGGGGTTGGTGAAGAAGTGCTCCGGTGTGCCTTCCTCAATGATCTGGCCGTCGGCCATGAACACCACCCGGTCCGCCACCTGACGGGCAAAGCCCATCTCGTGGGTGACCACCACCATCGTGATGTTCTTCTCGTGGGCCAGATTCACCATGACATCCAGCACTTCCTGAATGGTCTCCGGGTCCAGCGCACTGGTGGGCTCATCAAACAGGATGATCTTGGTCTGTGCACACAATGCCCGCGCAATGGCGATGCGCTGCTGCTGGCCGCCGGAAAGCTGGGTGGGATAGACATTTGCCTTATCCCGCAGGCCCACCACCTCAAGATAATGATAAGCCAGCTCCTCGGCCTCCTGCTTTGTCTTGTGGTGCAGCTTCATGGGGGCCAGGGTCAGGTTCTTCAGCACCGTCATGTGCGGGTACAAGTTGAACTGCTGGAACACCATGCTGGTGGTCTCGCGCACGAGCTTTGTCTTGTTCTTGCTGGTCAGCTCCTGGCCGTCGATGTAGACGTGGCCGCTGGTGGGCTCCTCCAGAAAGTTCATGCAGCGCACGGTGGTGGACTTGCCCGAACCGGACGGCCCAATGATGACCAGCTTTTCGCCCTCGGCCACTTCCAGGTTGATATCCTTCAAAACGTGCAGATCACCGAAGTATTTTTCCACATGTTCCAGCTTGATCACGGTACATTCCCCTTTTCCTCTTGCATCTCGTCCCCGGGGCCGCATTGCCCCGCAGGAAACGAAAAAAGGCGCTCGGTGATCTCTCACCAAGCGCCTTTGCCTTCGATGCTTAAAGTATAGCGTTTTCTCCGTTTGCTTTCAATCCGAAAACTGCAACAACTTTTGCCCTCCGTTTTTCCATGTTTTGTAAAGTTATACAAAGTTATCACTTCATTTTTGTCAAATCAGCCGTTTTGGGAAAGTGCTACTTTTTCCAAGCGTTCCTTCTGCGCTGCGCACATATCTGCCATGTAAAACGGATATCAGCAAACCCGCCGAAATGGATTATAATAGGGTGTGCAAAGAGGGTGTATCTATGAAACCGAATCATCACGGGCAAATGTCCGAGTCCTTCCTCACCGCCGTGTTCCTTTCGCTGTCCGGCGGCCTGCAGGATGCCTATACCTATCTGTTCCGGGGCAAAGTGTTCGCCAACGCCCAGACCGGTAACATCGTGCTGCTGAGCGCAAACCTCATGGATGGCAATTGGGGGCGGGCGGTGCACTATCTGGTGCCGCTGTGCGCCTTTGCGCTGGGCGTGCTCACCGCCGAAAAGATGCGGGAGCGCTTCCGCGACATGCAGCGGCTGCACTGGCGGCAGCTGGTGGTGCTGGGCGAAGTGCTGCTGCTGTTCCTCGTGGGCTTTCTGCCGCCCGCGCTGGACCTGCTGGCCAACGCCATCGTCTCTTTCTCCTGTGCCATGCAGGTGCAGGCCTTCCGCAAGGTGGACGGCTACGCCTTTGCCAGCACCATGTGCATCGGCGACCTGCGCAGCGGCATGGAAGCGTTGTGCATCTGGCGCAAGACCCGGGACGCCAAAGCCCGGGACCGGATGCTGCGCTATTTCGGCATCATCCTGCTGTTCGCCATTGGTGCCGGCATCGGCAGCAAGAGCGCTGCAGCCTTTGGCGGCAAAGCCATCTGGCTCTCCTGCGGGCTGCTGCTGGTGAGCTTTGCGCTGATGTTCATCCGCGAAGACCTGGAGGAAAACCCCGTCATCGAAAAAGACCTTGCCGAGATCCGGCAGGAGACCAGAGAGATCGACCACGCTTTAAAGCAGGAGCTGGAAGAAGAACACCGCGAATTGAAGGAAAGCACGCACCCGGAAAAATAAGGGCCGGGGTGCGCAAAGGGGCCGCTGCAGTGTGCAGCGGCCCCTTTTGTATTCACGCATGCTTTGGCAGCGTTTTGGTCAGCATCTGCTGGAACTTGCGCGCCGCCGTGTTCAGCGGGCGGTGATGGTCGTAGACAAGGCAGACCGAGCGCTGCGGGATGATCTCCTGCAAATGCAGCTGCACGATCTCACCGCGGGCCAGTGCATCCTGTGCCATGGACTGGGGCAGGAACGCAATGCCCAGCTCACTTTTGACAAGGGTCAGCATCTGGTCGGTGGTGGCAGCCTCGGTATCCGGCTTCAGCACCGCACCGTGATCCAGAAAGAACTGCCGGTAAAAGCTGCGGGTCATGCTCTCCTCGCTCAGGCTGATGAGGGGGTAGCTGCCCAGCTCCTTCAGGGTCAGGCTCTGGCTGGCCAGCGCCGTGAAGTTCCGGCCGCCCACCAGCACCTCATAAAAGGGCATCAGCTCCACCATTTTCAGGCCGACATCCACCTCGGCGGGGGTGGTCACGATGGCAAAATCCACCTCGCCGTTCTTCACGGCCTGCACCGCCTGCGGGGTGGAGTGGTTGGAGATGCGCAGCCGGATGCCGGGGTACTCGGTGTGGAAGGCCCGCAGTTTTTCCGAAAGATAGATGTTCAGCGCGGTCTCGGTGGCACTGATGCTGATGGCACCGTGTTCCAGCGTGGCGCTGGCGCTCAGTTCTTCCTCCGCATCCTGGATCTGTACCGCCGCCGACGCGATGCGGGAATAGAGCATCGCACCCTCGGGCGTCAGGGTCACGCCCCGGTTGGAGCGGATGAACAGCACGCAGTTCAGCTGGCTTTCCAGCCGGTTCATGGCGTGGGTGATGTTGGGCTGGTTGTTGCCCAGCACCCGGGCGGCTTTGGTAAAATTCTGATACTTCGCAACATAATAGAAGATTTTGTAGTATTCCCAGTCCACATACATGGCAGCAGGCCCTCTTTCATATCAAAATCATATTGTGACCATGTGCAGGATACTTTTTACACATTCTCTTGCTGCTCGTATAATAGCAACTGCAATCGAGAATTGCAAGAGGGAAATTCAAAAAGAGTATATCAAGTGGTTTGAACGGAGGACGTTATCATGTCTGAGATCAAAAAAGTCGTGCTGGCTTATTCCGGTGGTCTGGATACGTCCATCATCATCCCGTGGCTGAAAGAGCATTACAACAACTGCGAGGTCATTGCAGTCTGCGGCAATGTGGGCCAGAAGGGTGAGCTGGAAGGTCTGGAGGAGCGCGCCAAGGCAAGCGGCGCTTCCAAGCTGTATGTGGAAGATCTGACCGATGAATTCGTGGAGGATTACGTCATCCCCACCATGCAGGCCGGTGCCGACTATGAGGGCTACCTGCTGGGCACCAGCTTCGCGCGGCCCATCCTGGCAAAGCGCGTGGTGGAGATCGCCCGCGCCGAGGGTGCCGACGCCGTCTGCCACGGCAGCACCGGCAAGGGCAACGACCAGGTGCGTTTCGAGCTGGCCATCATGCACTTTGCCCCGGACCTGAAGATCATCACCCCGTGGCGCGAGTGGGATATCCAGAGCCGCGATGAGGAGATCGACTACGCCGAGGCCCACCACATCCCGCTGAAGATCAGCCGTGAGACCAACTACTCCAAGGACAAGAACCTGTGGCACCTGAGCCACGAGGGCCTGGACCTGGAAGACCCGGGCAACGAGCCTCCGTACGAAAAGCCCGGCTTCCTTGAGCTGGGCGTCAGCCCCAAGACCGCGCCAGACAAGTCCGAGTTCGTGGAGCTGGCATTTGAAAAGGGCGTGCCGGTGAGCCTGAACGGCGAAAAGATGAAGCCCGCCGTCCTCATTGCCAAGCTGAATGAGATCGGCGGCCGCAATGGCATCGGCCTGTACGATGTGGTGGAGAACCGTCTGGTGGGCATGAAGAGCCGCGGTGTGTACGAGACGCCCGGCGGTACCATCCTCTATAAGGCTCATGAGGTGCTGGAAACTCTGACGCTGGATAAGCTCACTGCCCACAAAAAGCGCGAGCTGGCCATCACATTTGGTGAGCTGGTCTATGACGGCCAGTGGTTCAGCCCCCTGCGCAAAGCTCTGAGTGCCTTCGTCACCTCCACGCAGGAAAACGTTACCGGTAAGGTGCGTCTGGAGTTGTACAAGGGCAACATGATCAACGCCGGGGTCTGGTCTCCGTATTCCCTCTACCGTGAGGACATTGCAACTTTTGCCGCAGGCGGCGACTACAAGCAGAGCGATGCCACCGGTTTTATCAGCATCTATGGTCTGCCCACCAAGGTACAGGCTATTGTAAACAACGAAAAAGAAGGTAAATAAGAAGTTATGCTTACCGCAGTTACTGGTATCAATTGGGGCGATGAGGGCAAGGGCCGCGTCATCGATCTGTTAGCCGAACATGCCGATGTTGTTGCCCGCTATCAGGGCGGCAACAATGCCGGCCACACCGTTGTAACGGAGCAGGGCAAGTTCATCCTGAACCTGCTGCCCTCCGGCATCCTGCACCCGGACGTTGTCTGTGTGCTGGGTGCAGGCATGGTGATCGACCTGGACCATCTGGCCGGAGAAATGGATGCTATTGAGGAGCGCGGCGTAAAGGTAGGCCCAGAAAACCTGAAACTTTCAGATAAGGCCACCATCTCCATGCCGTGGCACAAGGTGCAGGACGAGCTGGAAGAAGACCGCCTTGCCAAAAAGGGCACCGCCTTCGGCTCCACCCGCCGCGGCATCGCCTATGCCTACAGCGACAAATACCGCAAGAAGACCCTGCGTCTGGGCGATCTGCTGCATCTGGATGAAAAGCGGGTGCAGGACCGTCTGCACATGATCCTGGACTCCAAGAACATGGAGCTGGCGGGCTGCTATCATCAGGAGCCCATGAGCTATGACGCCCTGTTGGAGTGGTGCAAGATGCAGGCCGGGCAGTTTGCGCCGTACATCTGCGATGTGGGGGCATTTCTGCAGGCCGCCCACGACAGCGGCAAGCGCATCGTGCTGGAAGCCCAGCTGGGTGCCATGCGCGACATCGACTACGGCATCTTCCCTTTCACGTCCAGCTCCAACACGCTGGCAGCCTATGCGCCGCTGGGTGCAGGCATCCCGAACTGCAGGCTCGACCATGTGGTGGGCGTGCTGAAAGCTTACTCCACCTGTGTGGGTGCAGGCCCCTTTGCCGCCGAGAATGCCATGGGCGAAGCGTGGAACGAGCAGCTGCGCCGGGCGGGCGGTGAATACGGTGCCGCCACCGGCCGTCCCCGCCGGGTGGGCCCCTTTGACTGCGTGGCCAGCCGCTACGGTCTGGCCTGCCAGGGTGCAGATAAGATTGCCCTGACCAAGCTGGATGTGCTGAGCAGCATGAAAGAGATCCCGGTCATCACCGGTTATACGCTGGACGGCAAGGAAGTCCCCCGCTTCGACCCGCTGTCCGATCTGGACCGTGTGCAGCCGGTGGTCACCATGCTGCCCGGCTGGAACAAGGATATCTCCGGCTGCGCCAGCTGGGACGCGCTGCCCAAAGAGGCAAAGGCCTATGTGGCGTTCCTCGAAAAGCAGCTGGGCCACGAAATTCAGTTCGTCTCCACCGGGGCCGAGCGCGAGAAGTTTGTGCTGAAGGGAGAATGGCTGTGAGACATTTCATTGAGCCGAACAGCTTTTCTCTGGACGAGCAGCTGCGCCTGCTGAACCTTGCTGACCGCATGGAAGCAGACCCCGCCCCCTACGCCCACCTGTGCGACGGACGCATTCTGGCAACGCTGTTCTACGAGCCCTCCACCCGCACCCGCCTTTCGTTCGAGTCCGCCATGCTGCGGCTGGGCGGCAAGACACTGGGCTTTGCAGGGGCCCAGCTGTCCTCGGCCAGCAAGGGCGAGACCGTGGAGGACACCGCCCGCGTCGTGAGCAACTACGCCGACGTCATCGCCATGCGCCACCCCAAAGAGGGCGCGCCGCTGCGGGCGTCGCTGTCTGCCCGGGTGCCCGTCATCAATGCAGGCGACGGCGGCCACGCCCACCCCAGCCAGACCATGATCGACCTGATGACCATCCGTCAGCGCAAAGGGCGGCTGGACCATCTGACCATCGGCTTCTGCGGCGACCTGAAATTTGGCCGCACGGTCCACTCCCTGACCGCAGCGCTGAGCCAGTTTGAGGGCAACCGGTTCGTGTTCATCTCGCCGGAAGACCTGCGCCTGCCGCAGTATGTAAAGGCGGAATCGCTGGCCCCGACCCATCAGGTGTACAAGGAGACGGCCGACCTGGAAGCCGAGCTGCCGCACCTCGACGTGTTGTACATGACCCGCATCCAGCAGGAACGCTTTTTCAACGAAGAAGAATATCTGCGGCTGAAAGGCTGCTACCAGCTGGACGAAGCGCTGCTGCAGAAGGCCCCGGCCGACATGCCGGTGCTGCACCCGCTGCCCCGCATCGACGAGATCAAAAAGGATGTGGACGACGACCCCCGTGCAGCCTATTTTGATCAGGTGCACAACGGCGTGTATATCCGCATGGCCATCATCCTGGCTGTGCTGGGCATCCCGGATCCCGTGACCGGCAAAAAGGTGCTGGACCACTGAACAAAGCAAAGAAACAAACCCGGCAGGGCCTTTCGAAAAGGGCTCTGCCGGGTTTTGTTTGTGATGGAAAATGAACGTGGGAACTCACCTGCCCAGAAGCACCGTGATGTCGCCGCAGACAGCCGACAAAAGCAGGCTGGAAACAAGCCCGATGAAGAACCACTTCCAGTGGAAGGCATAGTCGTGGTAAGCTTCGGTCATGTCCTCGGTGCCGGGGATGACCCACCACCTGGAGTGGCAGAACCATTGGTTGGAACTTCGGGTTAAGTATAACATACTCAGGCACCAAATTCCACCTCTGTGCAAAAATCCCATGCCGAACACATTGCGATGCGGCATGGGATCGTTTGCTGTTTTCGGGGAGAGCGATACAGACAAAACAAAAAAGACAGCTTACAAAAAGCTGTCTTTCCTGGTGCGGATAAGAGGACTTGAACCTCCACCGAGTTGCCCCGATTAGAACCTGAATCTAACGCGTCTGCCAATTCCGCCATATCCGCATATTCTGTTTTGTTCGTGAGCCGTGTCGCTCGGAACGATAGTAATTATACCAGATATGCGGGAATTGTCAAGCATTTTTTGCAAAAAACTTTTGCCTTTTCGCAAAACGTCATACTTTCGTGAAAAAGCCCGCCGTGAAGCCGGTTTTCCGGGCCCTGCGGCGGGCGGAAGTTTCTTGTTTTCGTGTCCCCATGGGGTGCCCGCCGGTCACGCCCGGCCCCACACCAGCCACAGATACGCCGCCCCGGCCAGCACGGCTGCCAGCGTGAAGGGCACGCCGATGCGCAGAAAGTCCTTCGTGGCCACGACCTCGCCGTTCTTGCGCAGGATGCCAATGGCGGCGATGTTGGCCGAAGCGCCGATGGGCGTCAGGTTGCCGCCCAGGGTCGCGCCGGTGAGCAGGCCGAAGTAGAACACATAGGGCTCCATGCCCGCACCGTTGTTCATGAGCCCGGCAATGCCCTGCACCACCGGCAGCATGGTGGCCACATAGGGGATGTTGTCAATGAAGGCAGACAGCACCACCGACACCGCCACCAGCAGCAGGTACAGCCGGAAGGGGTCCTCTCCGGCGATGGCGTGGAACAGCGCTGCCGCCGCGTCGATGACGCCCGCCGCGCGAACGCCCGCAATGACGATGAACAGCCCGAACAGCAGCAACAGGGTGTCCCGGTCCAGCTCCCGCACCACGCGGCTCAGCGGCTTTGCACTGCGGGCCCGCAGGCAGGCGCGCACCAGCCCGAACAGGCACAGCCCCATGCACACAAGCCCGCTGCGAAGTTCATACAACGCGCGCAGCACATCGCTGCCCGGCTGGGGCAGGAAGGATGCCGCGATGAGCAGGCCCACCGTCAGCAGCATGAGGGCGGCGGGCACGTCGTCCTCCACCTCGGTCTCCACTTTGGCGGTCACGGGCTGCGTTTCGCGCCGGAACAGCCACAGCAGCACCGCCATCGACGCCAGCGCGCCCAGCTCCACGCCCCAGAAGATGCCCGGGCGACCCCGCATCCAGAAGAAATCGAAGAAGTTCATGTCCGCAAAGCTGCCCAGCAGGATGCTGGTGGTATCGCCCACCAGGGTGGCCGCGCCCTGCAGGTTGGAGGACACCGCAATGGCGATGAGCACCGGCACCGGCGAAATTTTCAGCTTGCGAGCAATGGCAAGGCCCACCGGGGCCACCATGAGCACCGTGGCCACATTGTCCACAAAGGCGCTGACGAACCCCGCGAACAGCGCCAGCGCGCACACCGCCCAGCGCACGTCCGGCACTTTGGCGATGAGCATCTCGGCCAGGCGGGCGGGCATCTTGCTCTCGATGAACAGCGAGACCGTGCCCATGGTGCCCGCCATCATCAGCAGGACGTTGTAGTCCACGGCCCGCAGCGCTTCGCCCAGCGAGAAATCATAAATTCCCACCTCGCCCAGCGCAATGAACACCGCCGCGCTGCACAGCGCCACCCAGGGCCGCTCCTGCGGCAGGCGCAGCATCAGCACATAGGTCAGCGCGAACAGCGCAAGGGCCGGGATCATTCCAGACCCTCGCTGCGGGGGCCGGAGTCCTCGTCGAGCATCCGGTAGCCCACGCCCAGTTCGTTGAGGATGTAGGAATTGCTGCCCGGGCGGCTGCCCAGCTTTTTGCGGATGTTGGCCATGTTCACCTGCAGCTTCTTGGTGCTGCCGATGTCGGTGTCGCCCCAGATGGCCTTGACGATGGCCGCATAGGTCATCACCCGGCCTGCGTGCTGGGAAAGGAAGGCCACGATGTTGTACTCGGTCTGGGTCAGCTTGACCTCCTCGCCTTCCACGAACACCTTGCGGCGGTCGTAGTTGATGCGCAGGCCCTGGGCGCAGAACTCGCCGTTGGGGGCCGCACCGCCCAGCGGGGCACCGTAGCGGTTCAGCCGCAGCGCCGCGCGCACCCGGGCCAGCAGCTCGCCGGTGCCGAAGGGCTTTGTGATGTAATCGTTGGCCCCCAGATCCAGCGCTTCGATCTTGTCCATCTCGTCGGTGCGGGCCGACAGCACGATGATGGGGGTCATGTACTTCTGCCGCACGGTGCGGATCAGCTCCAGGCCGTCCCGGTCCGGCAGGCCCAGGTCCAGAATGACCAGGTCCGGATTGTGGGAGGCGAACAAAGTCAGGCCCATGGTGCAGGTGTGGGCCACCAGCGCCTGATAATCATTGGTGGTCAGCAGCGTTTCGATAAAGCTGCAGATATTCGCTTCGTCCTCCACGATGAGGACCTTGAACTTGTTATTGCTCATCTTCTGCATCCTCCAGTTCAATTTCTTCGGTCTTCAGCCAGAAGCGGATGGTGGTGCCCTCGCCGGGGCGGCTCTCGGCCCGGATCTCGCCGCTGTGGGCCTTGATGATGGCCGCGCACACCGACAGGCCGATGCCCATGCCGTGCTTGCGGCTGTCCGCCGGGGCGTCCGGGTCGGTGCCGCCGGTGCCGGAGAACAGGTTCTTCAGCCGTTCCTTCGGGATGCCGCAGCCGTCGTCCGTCACCTCGAACACCGCGCGGTCGTCCACCGTGAACACCTTCAAAACCAGCTTCGTCATGCCCTCGGCGTGGAGGGCGGCGTTCTCCAGCAGGTTCATCAGCACCTGCTGGATCAGCATGGAGTCCATGGGGATCACGATGAAGGCATCCGGCAGGTCCAGCTGCACCGGCACGGCGGGATAGCGCTTTTTGAACTTGACCACCACGGCATCCACCAGTTCGTCCAGCACGGTGGGGGTCTTCTGCACGGTGACCTTCTCGCTGTCGATGCGGGTGACGGAAAGCAGGTTCTCCACCATGCGGTTCAGCCACTGGGCGTCCGAGCAGGCCTCGCCGAGGAGTTTTATCGTTTTGGTTTTATCCAATGAGTCATAGTTTTCAATGACGGTGGAGCACGCGCCGTAAATGGAAGTCAGCGGCGTGCGCAGGTCGTGGGAGACCGCGCGCAGCAGGTTCGCGCGCATTTTTTCCTTCTCGCTCTCCATGCGCAGCTGCTCCTGCCGCTTGATGCGGGTGGTGAGGGTGCTGGTCATGATGGACACCACCAGCATCACCAGGCCGGAGAACAGGTTTTCCGACAGGGTAAAGTTGAAGGCAAAATACGGCGAGAGGAAGGCGAAGTTCACCGCCAGCACGCTGATGACCGACGCCGCCGCGCCCCAGAAGTAACCCTCTGTATACATCGACGTGATAAATACTGCCAGCATAAAGATGAGCATGGCAACGCCGTCGATGCGGCCCATGACCACCTGGGTCAGCAGCACCATGGCATAGGCCCCGCACAGCGCTCCGGCCATGACCAGCGCATCGTGCAGCAACATTTTCTTTTTCATTCGGCCGCTCCCTTTCCAAAGGATATTCTTGTTCGAGTATAAATTATACCACAGTCCCTGTTAAAGAATCAGCAAAAATCCTTTGCCGCAAACGGGGCCGGTCCGATTTGACTTTTCCCTCCCCCTCGAATTATACTGAACGTGCGAAGGGAGGCAACGTTCATGCTCACGATCCGTTCTTCAGACATCGACCTCTACCCCGGCAGTCAGGAAGAACGCCTGCCCGGGTTCTCGGCACAGTTCCCCCACATCTGCAGCCATGTGCTGCTGCCGGACGGCCCCGCCGGGGCCTGCACCTGGCACTGGCACAAAAGCATGGAGCTGTTCTATGTGGAGAAGGGTGCCCTCGTCTACCATACGCCCGGCGGGCAGCGGCTGTTCCGGGCGGGCAGCGGCGGCATGGTGAACAGCAACGTGCTGCACCGCACCCAGTCGCTGAAAAACGGCACCGCCCTCCGGCTGCATCTGTTCGAGGCGGAACTCTTGGCCGGTGTGCCGGGCGGCACGGTGCAGCAGCGCTATATCACCCCGCTGGTGCAGCGGCCCGGGCTGGAACTGCTGGCCCTTTCGCCGGAGGTGCCCGGACAGGCGGCAGCGCTGGACCTGCTGCGCCAGAGCCTGTATCTGGACGAGGATGCCTTTGGCTACGAGCTGCGGCTGCAGGCTTTGCTGAGCGAAGTGTGGCTGGCCTTTGTGCAGCAGCTGCCGCAGCTTGCCCCTGCCGCACCGGAACGCAGCACTGCCAGCGACAAGGTGAAGCAGATGATCCTGTTCATGACGGCTCATGCTGCCGAAAAGCTCTCGGTGGCCGACATCGCAGCCGCGGCGTTTTGCAGCGAACGGGAATGTTACCGCTGCTTTGGCACCTGCCTGCACACCACCCCCTCGGACTACCTGCAGAACATCCGGCTGCAGATGGCAAGCCAGCTGCTCCTCCAGACAAAGCTTGCCGTCACCGACATCGCCCAGCGCTGCGGCCTTGGCAGCAGCAGCTACTTTGGGGCGCAATTCCGACAGTATTTCGGCTGTTCGCCCACCGCCTACCGGGCAAAATGGCAGGATATTGATACGCCCGGGCACAAATCCGATAGCAGGACTGCCGCTTCGGATGCTACAATGGAGCCGTAAAAAGACATCCTCATACTTCATCATAAACCAAAGCAGGGCCTGTTCCTTCGGGGGCAGGCCCTGCTTTGGTATGGTGGTTACCGGCACGCTGACCCAGATGCCGCCATTTGACAGCACTTCTCTCCCGTAGTAAAATAATCTCATCGACACTTTACACCACTGAATCAGGAGTTTTTGCCATGCTGTATTTTGAAAACGACTACTGCGAGGGTGCACACCCCGCTATTTTACAGAAACTGACCGAGACCAACTTTGAAAAGGTGCCCGGCTACGGCACCGACCCCTACTGCGCCAGCGCGAAGGAGAAGATCCGCGCCGCCTGCGCCTGCCCGGAGGCGGACGTGTTCTTCATCTCCGGCGGCACCCAGACCAACGCCATCGTCATTGCGTCCATGCTGCAGCGCTGGCAGGGCGTGATGGCCGCCGCCACCGGCCATGTGGCCGCCCACGAAGCTGGTGCCATCGAGTACACCGGCCACAAGGTCATCGCCCTGCCCGCCCACGAGGGCAAGGTGTGCGCCGACGATGTGCGCGACTGGTGCGCCACCTTCTACGCCGACGAAAACCACGACCACATGGTGTTCCCCGGCATGGTATACATCTCCCATCCATCCGAGTACGGCACCCTGTACACGAAAGCTGAGCTGGAAGAACTGCACGCCGTGTGTCAGCAGTAGCAGAGTTCCCATAAAACCAGTATTTGCAAAAGCTCCCGAAATGGGGAAGATTTGGCGTGACTTCGGTCACGC
>OCHL01000664.1_pt1 | contig 28746 bp, 27 predicted proteins | sample 1538421 | NCBI WGS metagenome assembly OCHL01 (sample SAMN04571690, study PRJEB22368) | human gut metagenome | biome: human gut; material: stool | host: Homo sapiens | place: Luxembourg | collected 2012-06-01 | reverse complement strand
CGGACAGTCCGGTGGCACGGATGACTACGGGATATTCACCTTCGGGCAGACGGTTGTCGTCGGCCAGTTCGTCCTGCGTACAGGCGGTGAGGGCCAGTGTCAGCGCTGCCCATGCTAAGTGTCTTGTCTTTATCTTATCCATTGTTCATTATTAATTATTCATTCTTAATTGTATCACAAATCTGCGTTTACTTCACCTCCGTCCACCGGTTTCCATCCGTTGATTCCGGCTCCGTCCACTTCCATGCCTTCGGGAGTCTCAACCAGCGTTCCTCCGAGGGTCAGCGATCCGCCCTTTCCGGTGTTGAACTTCTTGAGGGCATCCGTGAGGTCACTTTTCAGCGTGGTGGGGGTTGGGTTGCCGTCCGCATAGCGGATTTCACCCGTTAGCAGCTGTTCCGCTCCGGTCACACCCAGCAGCCGCACCGTGGTTTTCCACTTGCCGGCATCGTCCCCCGAGGTAATCTTGGTGAAGGGCAGCACGACGCTTGAAGCGGCTCCGTAGGTATTGGTGGCGAAGTCGAGTGTTCCGGCTGCCCCCGTCAGATAGGCAACAATCTCCGTGATGCGTCCGGCGGCATCACCCGTCGGTTCGATGAGAAGCGTCAGCTCGCGCACTTGCTGCTTCATCGCGGCGGTCAGCGGATAGTCCTTGTCTTTCTCGATGGTCACCTGTTCCGTATAGGTGAAAAACCATCCCGGAGCATTGTTCACAAAGACACCCGTATTTACCCAGTTTTCTGTGACAGCAGCAATGGTGGCAGTGGTGCCGTTTACCGTGATTCCTTCGGCCGGATTCCACACCGCAAGGGTGTAGCTGCCCGGAGCAAACAGATGGTCGGGGGCATGGGTGGCGGAAGTCTCCGTACCCGTATAGTCACCCATGGTGACCGTCCATGTGGCAGGTATGTCGATTCCCTCACCGCGGGCCGACCAGTCGGCTGTCACCGCACTCTTCCCGTAGTCGGGGTGCGGCGTGTCATAAAGCGTGTCCTTCACGCAGGAAGAGAGCAGCACGGCGGCTGCCATTCCCATCATATTTATATATTGTCTTGCTTTCATATTATATTTTTTTAGATATAAGAACAAAAGAACAAATATTATAGGGTTAACCCCGTTGACCGTCAGTTCAGTCTTTCATTCTTCATTCTTAATTCTTCATTTAATTTTCCATACCAATGTCACACCGGCATTGATGGGGCCCCACCAGTCCTTTGTCTCGTTGCCGCGGCGTACACGCACACCGTCGATGACTTCATATTTCTCATAGTCGGCATTCAGGTAGCCCAGACCGAGGTTGAAATCAAGATCTAATGCCTTGTTCAGCCGCAGCCGGTAGCCGGCAGTGATGCCGCCACTCATCAGGTTGCCCTGCTTGCCTGTTTCGGAGAGCTTGTAGTTGAACTGTCCGGCCTTGAACATCGCACCCAGATACCAGGCTTTCTTCTCGCCCATGTAGTAACGCACTTCCGGAGCCACTTCCCAGAGTGCATAGCGGCGGTCCTTGTCGCTCCAGCTCCAAGAAGTCCACGAGCCGTTTACGGCAATGCCCCACGACGGGCAGATGCGCCATTCAAGTCCTAAATCGGGTGTCAGGGTAGCCCAGCGCAGCAGGTTGGCACGCAGGGAGAGATGAGATTCGGTTGGGGCTTTGGTTTCCGACGGCGTGTCGGTAAGAGTATTGGGTCGGGCTTCTTCCGCCTTGCGCCGCTCTTCGGCAAGCCGTTCCTGTTCGGCATGCTTTTCGGCTTCCAGTCGTTCGGCTTCCGCCTTGCGTCGCGCTTCTGCTTCCGCATCCGTTGCAGCAGTTTCCTTTACCGGAACCGTCATCATACGCACAGTAACAAAATCACCCTCAGTCGCATGGTTGCGGGTAATGAAATTCTCCTCTTTTATTTCCGCACGGATAATCAGTTCGGATTTCACACGGTTGGCACGGATCTTTGCCGTGGCAAGGTTCTCGGTTTCACTGCCCAGGGAGTGGCAGTAGCCATCGACATAAAGCGGCAGCTTGCCGTTAAGAATTGTTGCTTTGTTGCTTTCGATACATTCCAACAGGCGGGCAAGTTCCGTGTCATTGCCATTCCAAGGCACATAGAACATGTCCTTCTGCGGGACGAAGCGGAAGGTGTAGATAGTGTCAGACTTCTGCTGCGCAAAGACAGGAAAAGTTACCGTCATCAGCCACAGAAACAGGGTAAGAAAAGTGATTTTTCGGCTCATGCTTTTATCTATTTTACTAAATCTAATACAATTTAAAATTTTCTGGAATGTAAAATAATAAAAATAATCTATATAACTCAACTTTTTCTGATAAAAATATTGATTCATGTGCAAAATAGGAAGTATTTGTTATTCAGGATATTTTTTTGTTTTTGAAACAATTTTCCCGGAAGCCTGTATCTTTTTTCGACAGCCTGGTGAACAACCTTCTTTTTCTCTGAACCAGCTTGTGTGATGGTCGGTTATCTGCCAATAACTTTGCTGCATTTTCTGTTTTTGTCACTTTTTATTCGTATTTTTGCCGGAGAAAATGTAGAAATTCATTTACGCATGAAAAAAACGGGCTTGGGAATGCTCCTTGGGGGATTAGGAATGCTGGCAGGATGTCTGTCTCCCCAGCAGCACGGAGCAGAAAAGCAGGATGAAAATCAGGAAGTCATACAACGGCTGCAAGGCATCTGGCTGGATGACAACACGGAGGCACCTTTATTCAAGATTCAAGGCGACAGCATTTATTATGCCAGCCAGATTAATGCCCCGATGCCTTTTTCGGTGCACAATGACACGATAACGGTGTACAGTGCCCAGCCCATTCATTATTTCATAGAAGAATGCTTGTCGTACAGCCTGCGTTACCGCACGTCGGTGGGCGAGACCGTAAGTCTGCATAAGGCCGAATCGGATACGTTGTCGTTTGGTACGGTGGTTCCGGTGAAGGTGGTAGAGAGTGAGGTGTTTGAGAAAGACTCGGTTATTTTTCACGGAGGAGAGCGCTACAGAGGTTATGCGTACATCAACCCGACCAAGAAGCGGGTGACCCTTGTCAGTATCAATGAAGAAGGTCTTCCGGTGGAGAATATCTACTATGACAATATCATCCACATCTGCGTGTACAAGGGGAAGGAACGTTTGTTCTCCAAAGATATAAATAAGGAAATGTTTGCCCGCGTGGTACCTGCCGATTTTCTGAACAACGCCATTCTGAGCGATATGGATTTTGTGAAGGTGGATGAAAAAGGTTATCGCTACGTGGCTACACTTTGTATCCCTGACGGGGCGGCTTGTTATAATGTCCGGCTGGACGTGAGCAAGGAAGGAAACATCGTTTTCTCTCGCTGAGCGGGAAGGTATAATGAAAAAATATCCTCCAGACTGTTTGGGTGAAAATCGCAGTCTGGAGGATATTTTTATTCTGCCTGCTCCTTGAGCGAACGGTTTACTTGTTCTATGTAATCGAGGATTTCCTGTCGTCCGGTCTTGTTCTCCGAAGACGAGATGAAATGCGGAGGCAGCTCTTCCCATTGTTCTTTCAGCGTGTCCAGGAAACGGTTTACGCTGGCCTTCGTCTTTCCCACGCTCTGCTTGTCGGCTTTGGTGAAAATCAGGGCGAAGGGGATGCCGTTTTCTCCTAACCATTCGATGAATTCCATGTCGATGCGCTGCGGTTCCAACCGGCTGTCAATGAGGACGAACAGGCAGGTCATCTGTTCCCGCTCCAGCACGTAGTATTCAATGAGCTTCTGGATTTTCTCCATCATCTTTTTTCCCCGCTGGGCATAGCCGTAGCCCGGAAGGTCTACCAGATACCATTCCTTGTTGATGAGGAAATGGTTGATGAGCAAGGTTTTTCCCGGTGTGGCCGAAGTCATGGCCAGTTTGGGATTCTTGGTCAGCATGTTGATGAGACTGGATTTTCCCACGTTGGAGCGCCCGATGAAGGCATATTCCGGAAGATGAGTCTGGGGGCACATGTCGGCCCGTGAGTTACTTACGACGAACTCTGCGCTGGTTATGTCCATAGGTTATATCTGTGAGTTGTTTTATGCAAAGGTAATATAAAAACGGGATTCGGTGGAAGACTTCCTTGAAAATAATCTCCGCGAAATGGAGGCCGGTTCTTGTTTTATCCGTATTTTTGCCATTCGTATTAAAGAAACGATAAGCATGAATCAACAATATCCTTCAGTTTTACTGGAAAAAGCGGTGGGGGAGTTTGCCAAGCTTCCCGGCATCGGACGGAAAACGGCCATGCGGCTGGTACTGCACTTGCTGCGTCAGGACACGGCCACGGTAGAGGCTTTCAGCAGTGCCATTTCTACCTTGAAGAAAGAGGTGAAGTATTGTAAGGTGTGTCACAACATTTCCGATACGGATGTGTGCCGCATCTGCTCCAACCCTTCGCGCGACGTGACCACGGTGTGTGTGGTGGAGAATATACGCGATGTGATGGCAGTAGAAAACACCCAGCAGTATCGTGGGCTGTATCATGTGCTGGGCGGGGTGATTTCGCCCATGGACGGCATCGGGCCTTCCGATTTGGAGATAGAGAGTTTGGTAAATCGTGTGAAAGAAGGTACCGTCAAGGAGGTAATCCTGGCGCTGAGTTCTACGATGGAAGGAGATACCACCAACTTCTACATTTTCCGCAAACTGGCGGGCTGCGATGTGAAGATAACCGTCATTGCCCGTGGAATCTCCATCGGTGATGAATTGCAATATACGGATGAGGTGACGCTGGGACGCTCCATTGTGAACCGCGTGGCGTTTACCGGAACCCTTTAAAGATAGAAAGAAATGGAAAAAAGAATGACTCGTCTGCTCCATGTGCTGGAAGCGGAATTTGCCTTGTTCTGGATACTGGTCGTGGCAGGGTGTGTGTTGTATGAAACGGATGTATTGCCTCAGGGAAGTATGGTGGGCGATGCGCAGGCAGAATATATCTTGCAGGCTGTCGGCATCTTGCTGACGGTGTGTTTGATACCCTTGTCGCTGCGCATGTTCAGCCTTTCGCTGACACGCTATGTCCGTCAGTTGTCCTTGCCCGAAGCACTGGTGAGCTATCGCCGCTGGTGTGAAATCCGTCTGGCCATGCTGCTGGCCCCGGCGCTGTTCAATCTGACGGTGTATTACACCACGCTCGATGTTACCAGTCTGTTGTGCATGGGCATGCTGCTGGTAGCTTCGCTGTTTTGTGTGCCGGGACGCGGCCGCCTGATGCGGGAACTTGATTTACAGAAAGACGAACCGGAAAAATGAACACGCCATGAAACAGGGTAATATCAGTCTCCGCGCACCCGAGCCGGAAGATTTGGAAGTGATGCTCTCGTTTGAGAATGATGCGGCACTTTGGGAACTGGGTACGGCTACGGGCCCTTATTCCCGCTATCAGATGAAACGCTACATCGCGGAGAGCCAGAATGACTTGTATGCCGACGGGCAACTGCGGCTGATGATTGTGTGCGAGGGCCAGGGAGTGGCCGGTATTGTGGATGTGTTTTCCTTTGATGCGCGTCACAACCGGGCGGAAGTAGGAATTGTAGTGCGGAAAGACTTGCGGGGGCAGGGGGTAGCGCAGGCTGCGCTTTCTCTCCTGGAATCGCATTGTTTCTCCTTGTTAGGTCTCCGGCAATTGTATGCCTATGTGCCGGTTGGGAATGTAGCCAGCCGGAAGCTGTTCACTTCAGCGGGTTACGTTGAATGTGGTATCCTGAAGGACTGGATACGGGTGGGCACTTCTTATCAGGATGTGTGTTTTTTTCAGAAAATCAACGGAATATAGGTCGTTGTAAGAAACTTTAAAACAGGGTTGAAAAAACGCCTTTGCGTTTTAACTTAAACGCCTTTACGTTTTAGGTAAAACGCAAGGGCGTTTTACTTTAAATGCACTTGCGTTTGAAAGCAAACGCTTAGGCGTTTTTGAAAGCCGTTTCAGGGGGCTCTTTTTGAGGGAAAATACAATAAAAGAAAAAAGGCAACTCATCGTATTGGATAAGTTGCCTTTCTTCTTGTCGGGGTAGCGGGATTCGAACCCACGACCCCCTGCTCCCAAAGCAGGTGCGCTAACCGGACTGCGCTACACCCCGGACAATGTAATAACTTTTACTTTTTTGACTTCTGTCGGGGTAGCGGGATTCGAACCCACGACCCCCTGCTCCCAAAGCAGGTGCGCTAACCGGACTGCGCTACACCCCGAAGTGTCTTTCTCAAAAGCGATGCAAAAGTATGGCTTTTTATTTTAATATGCAAATCCGGACGCTCTTTTTTTGTAAGAATTTTTCGAAGATTTTTAAAATCATTTGAAATTCAAGGAAATAGAAAAAATCTTTTTTTAGGGCGTCCGGATGTGCGTGACTTATTTCTGTGGCTTCAGCCAGCGGTCAAGCCAGTTGAAGAAAGTGCGTTGCCACAAAATACCGTTCTGCGGTTTCAATACCCAGTGGTTTTCGTCCGGGAAAATCAGCAGTTCGGCAGGAATGCCTCTCAGTTTGGCGGCGTTGAATGCGGCCATACCTTGTGAGGCCAAGATGCGGTAGTCTTTCTCGCCGTGGATGCAGAGGATAGGAGTATCCCATTTGTCGACAAACAGGTGAGGAGAGTTGGCATAGCTACGCTTTACAGCTGGGTTGTTCTTGTCCCAGTACGGGCCACCCAAATCCCAGTTGGTGAACCAGAGTTCTTCGGTTTCGAGGTACTGCTGCTCCATGTTGAAGAATCCGTCGTGTGCGATGAAGGCCTTGAAACGCTTGTTGTGGTGTCCGGCCAGCCAGTACACTGAGTATCCTCCGAAGCTGGCACCTACGCAGCCCAGGCGGTCTTTGTCTACGTACGGTTCTTTGGCAATGTCGTCGATGGCAGTCAGGTAGTCGTCCATGCAGTGTCCGCCGTAGTTGGTGCTGATTTCTTCCAGCCATTCCATACCGAATCCCGGCAGACCGCGGCGGTTGGGGGCGATGATGATGTAATCGTTGGCAGCCATAATCTGGAAGTTCCAGCGGTAGCTCCAGAACTGGCTCACGGGGCTTTGCGGACCACCTTCGCAGAACAGCAGGGTGGGGTATTTCTTGTTCGGGTCGAAGTCTACCGGGTAGATTACCCACGAGAGCATGTCTTTACCGTCGACGGTCTTTGTCCAGCGGGCTTCTACTTTACCTAACTTCAGCTGCTTGAAGATATGGTCGTTTTCCTGCGTGATGCGGGTTACCTCGTTATCCTTGTTCAGGTTGACGGTGAACAGCTCGTCGGCTTCGCTGATAGAATGGCGCTTGGTGAGAAGTTGTCCGTCGCCCAGCATTTCTACAGAAGCATAGTCGTACATGCCTTCTGTAAGCTGTTCCACTTCTCCTTTCAGGTTTGTGCGGTGAATCATGCTGGTGGCATGCCATACACCGGTGAAATAGAGAGTCTGGTTATCCGGAGCCCAGCAGTAGCTGTCCACGCCCGACTGGAAGGCTTCTGTAACGTAAGTCTTCTTGCCGTTTTTCAAATCCATTACACAAAGGCGGTTGCGGTCGCTTTCGTATCCGTCGCGTTCCATGCTTTGCCAGGCAATGAATCCGCCGTTGGGGGAGAACTGCGGGTTGGTGTCGTAACCCATGTTCTTGTCGGTAGCATCTTCCTTGCAGAGATTGCGGGTCTGCTTGGTTTCCAGGTTATACAGGTAAATGTCCGAATCGGTAGAAATAGCATATTCCAGTCCGGTTTTCTTGCGACAGGTATATGCGATGGATTTGGAGTCAGGACTCCACGTAAGCTGTTCGATGCCACCGAAAGGTTTCATCGGCGATTCGTAGGGTTCGCCGGCCAGGATGTCGGTTGCTTCGCCCACCTTGTTTCCGGCAAATGGAGCTACGAACGGATGCGGTACGGTCTGTACCCATTCATCCCAGTGTTTGTACATCAGGTCGTCTATCACCATTCCGCTGGCCTTGTCCAGGTCAGGATACTTGTCGACGGTGCGTTCGCCGTATTTCACCTGTGAGATGAAGAGCACCTTGCTCTCGTCGGGTGAGAACTTGAATCCGTCGATTCCTCCGGCAAATGAAGAAAGCTGTACGCGTTCGCTGCCGTCGGGATTCATTTCCCAAATCTGGCTGTTGCCATCGGCATCCGGTGCCAGGAAAGCAAGCTTGCTGCCGTTCTTGATCCATGCAGGTTCTCCCTCGCTGGCAGCTGTAGTGGTGAGCAACTGGTTGCCTGAGCCGTCGGCATTCATTACGTAGATTACCAGATGGCTCTTGTTCTCTTTCACGCTGTAGTAAGACACCGTGTAGGCAATGCGTTTGCCGTCGGGCGATACACAGGAACTTCCGATACGTCCCATGGCCCAGAGCGTTTCAGGGGTCATACGGCCGTCTTTTACCGTAACCTCCTGTTTGCCGATGATGGGGCCATCTGTCTGTGCGGCTTTTTCAGGACCTACACAGGCCGATGTGGCGAGCATCATGGCTGCTGTCATAGTCATAAAATCTGTTTTTTTCATGTGTTTATTTGATGGTTTTAATCTGTGTGACAATTCTTTTCTGCAAAGGTAAGACAATAAATGGAAAAAGAGGAATGTGGCAAGAAAAAGAGCGCCCCTCGATGGCTTGTCTGTATGCCATTGAGGGGCGCTCTGCGGTATTAAGCGAGATAGTCTTTTTATTTTTTCTTACCTCCCATGCGTTCCTGGCGTTCTTTCTGGAGACGTTCCTGTTCTTTCTGCAGGGCTTCCAGTTTAGCCATCAGTCCGCTGGCCTTTTGCTGTGAAGGTTCCTTCTTGTTGGCTTCCAGCTGGGCGAGCAGTTTCTTTTCATCGGTCATGCGGCGCATAATCCACATGGTAATGATACCAATCAGACCGGAGATGAAGTAGTAGTAGCTCAATCCGGATGCATAGTCATTGAAGATGAAGAAGAACATCACGGGCATGATGTACATCATCCATTTCATGGCAGCCAGCTGTGGATTGTTGCCCATATCCTGCTGTTTCATCATGATAATCTGGTTGAGCACCGTAGTGATGCTGAACAGCAGACAGAACAAGCTCAGGTGGTTGCCTAACAACGGAATGTGGTAGCTCCAGCTGATCAGGTCGTCGTAAGCTGAAAGGTCATCAGCCCACAAGAATCCCTGCTGGCGCAACTCGATAGCGTTCGGCACGAAGAAGAAGAGGGCCATGAACACCGGAGTCTGTAACAACATCGGCAGACAGCCACCCATCGGGCTGACATTATACTGGCGATAGAGGGCCATGGTTTCCTGCTGTTTCTTCAGGGCATCTTCCTGCTTCGGATATTTGGCGTTAATCTTATCTACATACGGTTTCAGGGCACGCATCTTGGCAGATGAGATGAAAGACTTCCAGGTGGTAGGGAGTACCAGTACCTTGACGATGATGGTCATAAGCAGGATAACCATACCCATGCTCAGTCCCCAGCCTGACAGCCAGTCGAACAGGTTGATGGTGAACCAGCGGTTAATCAGGCGGATAATCGGCCATCCCAGGTAAACCAGGTCTTCCAGTTCCTGATCTTTATCTTTAAAGCTCAAGTCGTTGCTGGCCAGCAGTGTCTTGAAGTGGTTCGGACCAAAGTAGAACTGCATGTGCGACGCTTTGGCGCCTGTCGGGTCGAAAGCTGTCTTCATGTCGGCTGCATAGTTCTTCATATAGCCGCTTCCCTGCTGTTCCATTTTAGATTCGAGCGTAGCGTTGTCAAAGTTCTGCTCTGCCATGAACACACAGGAGAAATACTGATTCTTGAAAGCTACCCAGTCGAGTGATTCAGGAATGGTTTCTTTTTCATCCTTTGTTTCGCTCAAGTAATCGAAACTGTCGTCCACCGGTTTGTAGGTCAATGACGTGTAACGCTGTTCGAAGTTGTAACCTTTCTCCATCTGGCGGGCACGCTGTTTCCATTCGATGTTCATGCTCTTGGTAGAAGGAGAGAAGAAATTCTGCATGCCGCTGGCTTGAACGGTAAGGTCTACCATATACGAGTTGGGCAGCAGTCGGTAGTTGAAGTCCAGGTGTCCGCCGTTGGCTGCGTTCAGTCGCATGGTCACGGTAGAATCGGTCACATTGGTAGCCTCGAAATACATCTGTTGGCTGAGAATGTTCTCGTTCTTTCCTTCAAAACCGAAATTCATGGAAGCATCTTCGCCGTCGAACAGAACGAGAGGCTGCTTCTTCTGATCTTTATACTCTTTCAGCAGGGCCTTGCTTACTCGTCCGCCTTTGTTGGAGAAAGTCAGCTGAACCAGCTCGTTCTCCAGTACGGTAAACTGTTCCGTACCCTGTGCGGCCTGGAAGAAGAGGGAAGTGCTGTCAGGGCGTGCAGCTTCAATGGCTGCAGCAGCCTGCTTTTCCTGAGCTTCTTCTTGTTGCTTGATAACCTGTTGGATAGAGTCCTGATAGTGCTGTGCGCGTGCTCTTTCTTCCTGGCTGGGGCGGTTGTAGATACCGAATCCCACGATAACCGCTCCAATCAGGATAAAGCCCACTAACGTGTTTTTGTCCATTTCTATTTCTTTACAATGTTATGTTTGGTTTATTTGCTGATAGCTGCCTTGATGAAGGACAGGAACAACGGATGTGGTTTCAATACCGTACTGCTGTATTCCGGATGGAACTGTGTACCGATAAACCATTTCAAGGTCGGGATTTCCACGATTTCCACCAGGTCGGATTCCGGATTGATACCTACGCACTTCATGCCCGCCTTTTCGAATTCTTCCTTGTAGCTGTTGTTGAATTCGTAACGGTGACGGTGACGTTCCTGGATGTGTTCGCTCTGGTAAGCTTCATAAGTCTTGGAATTCGGGTCGATAACGCATTCGTAAGCTCCCAGACGCATGGTACCACCCATGTTCGTGATGGATTTCTGTTCCTCCATGATGTCGATTACATTGTGCGGAGTCTTTTCGTCCATTTCACGGCTGTTGGCATCGGCATATCCCAGTACGTTTCGTGCGAATTCGATGACAATGCACTGCATACCCAGACAGATACCGAATGTCGGTACGTTGTGTGTACGGCAGTACTTGATAGCTACGAACTTACCTTCGATACCACGCTGTCCGAATCCCGGGCAGATGATGACACCGTCCATGTCTTTCAGGTGCTCTTCAATGTTGTCGTCGGTCAGGTTCTCACTATTGATAAAGTGAATGTCGGCCTTGCGGTCATTATAAGTTGCTGCTTGTGAAAGGGCTTCCAGGATTGATTTGTAGGCATCCTGCAAATCGTATTTTCCTACCAGACCGATTCTTACCTTTTCAGTGGCATTGTGACGACGGTTCAGGAAGTCTCTCCACGGGCCGAGGGTAGGAGTTTCGCCTACCGGAAGTCCCATCTTTTCAAGGATAGTTACATCCAGTTTCTGTTCCTGCATACGCAAAGGCACTTCGTAGATGGTCGGCATGTCCATTGACTGGATAACGGCGTTGTCGTCTACGTTGCAGAACAAAGCAACTTTCTTTCTCAGTCCCATGCTGAGTTCGTGTTCTGTACGAAGTACCAGGATATCCGGCTGGATACCTACAGACTGCAGTTCTTTTACAGAGTGCTGGGTCGGTTTGGTCTTCAATTCACCGGCGGCAGCCAGGTAAGGTACATAAGTCAAGTGTACGCACAAAGCGTTCTTGCCCAATTCCCATTTCAGCTGACGGATACTTTCCAGGTAAGGAAGTGATTCGATGTCGCCTACAGTACCTCCGATTTCTGTAATGACGAAATCGAATTTATATTTGTTGCCCAGCAATTTGACATTGCGTTTAATTTCGTCAGTGATGTGAGGAATAATCTGGATGGTCTTGCCAAGATAGTCACCACGGCGTTCCTTATCGATTACACTCTTGTAGATGCGTCCGGTAGTGATGTTGTTGGCTTTGGTAGTTTGGATGCCTAAGAAGCGTTCGTAGTGTCCCAAGTCGAGGTCGGCTTCATGTCCGTCTACGGTTACGTAGCACTCTCCGTGTTCATAGGGATTCAGGGTTCCCGGGTCGATGTTGATATACGGGTCGAACTTCTGGATGGTTACGCTGTAGCCTCTGGCCTGCAGCAACTTACCGATAGATGATGAGATGATACCTTTTCCTAATGAAGAGGCTACACCACCTGTTACGAAAATATACTTTGTTTCTGCCACAATATGAATATTTAAAAATTAAATTCAACAGTTTAATGCTGCCTGCTTTCTTTTCTCTTAAGAAAGTGACAGCCAAAATGCCGGTGAGCAATATTTCTACCGACATGGAAGAACTACTTCTTCAAGTTTGCAAAATTATAAAAAAAAGCTGAACCCGCAAAAGTAAGTAGAGCAAAACCACGTTTAACTTTAAATATCCTTACGTTTTCCGATGGATGTACGAATGAAATTTTAAACAAAGGCGGGTAGAAAATTGTTTTTAAGTACAATTAGTAGGTGTGAAAGCTAACTTCTTTTAGAAATAAATCGTACTTTTGCACAAGATTTTAAGAATGACAAAAATGAAAAAGACGAGTCTTTTCTTGGTATTGCTTATGGTGTGCGGTGGGTTGGCCGCACAAGAAATGGAAGTGTCTTCGGATGCGATAAAATCGGATACACTAAAAAATGCGGTAGATTCTTTGAATGTAACAGCTCCTGTAGACAGCTTGCAGAATGCAGCACAGAAGAAAGTAGTTCCGGCTGTAAAGAAAAAGGTGGAACTTCCTCCACTGGAGGTGCGGAATTTCTGGCGGTTGATGCAGAATTTCCGTCGGGAGTACAACGCACAGCTGGAGCGCTGGGATGATATTTATCTGCTGATAACGGGTATCCGTCCGAATCCGGATTATTATAAATTGTCGATGCCGGCTACTTATTATGAGGCACCGATAGAACAGGCCTTCAGTATTTCCGACTGGAAACCGCAGATACCTTTTATAAAAGAAAATGTGTTGGATGCGCAATTGCCTCAGGTGGCCGATTTGCGTCATTCTGTGCAGGTGGATAAGGCGGTAAATCGGCAGTTGCTTTCTTTTTATCTGTCTTACCCCAGTTTGGTGAAGCAAAATGAAGAGAATTTGAAAGGTTTGAAACCGATTTATGGCGAAGTGCTTGTTGATCAGCCGCGGAAAGAGAATCTGCTGGACATGATGCAGAATGATGAGCTTCCGAACCGGGTGACAGAAAAAGACCTGCTGGTTATCAAGCCTAATTTCTGGACCTTTGGTGGAAACGGTTATTTGCAATTCTCGCAGAACTATATTTCTAAAAACTGGTATAAGGGTGGTGAAAGTACCAAATCATTGCTTTCCGGCTTCACCTGGCAGGCGAACTATGATGACAGACAGCGTATCCAGTTTGAAAACAAGATTGAGTGGAAGTTAGGTTTTATCACGGCACCTTCGGATACCGTACACAGCTACAAGGCTAACAATGACCTGCTTCGCTTGAGTTCTAAATTGGGTTACAAGGCCTTCAGTACATGGTACTATACTTTGTCGGCTGAGTTCAAGACGCAGTTCTTCTCAAACTATGAGACCAACTCCGATAACCTGGTTTCTGCTTTCTTCTCACCGGCCGAATTGAACGTCGGTCTCGGTATGGACTACAAGTTTATCAAGGATGGCGTGTGCAATTTGTCTGTGTTGATAAATCCGATAAACTACACCTTGTACAGTGTGGCCAGCGACAGAGTAGACCCTACAAAGTTTAATATTGAAGCCGGTCATAAACGGGAAAGTGTATGGGGTTCTCGTCTGGAATCTACATTAAAATGGAAAATGTTCTCCATCCTGATGTGGGAGTCTCGTTTTTCTTATACTACCAATTACGAAAAAGTGCTGGGTGAATGGGAAAATACATTTACCTTTACCATTAATCAGTATCTTTCTACGAAGCTGTTCGTCCACGGCCGATTTGACGACGGGGTGACTCGTGAAGAAGGTAGAAGTTATTTTCAGTTGCAGGAATTGCTTAGTTTTGGTTTGAGTTATACTTGGTAAAATATTTGCTATGGATGTTTTTTTTCAGATGCCTTCGTTTGTAACGATACTGGATTTTGTGGGGACTTTTGCATTTGCCATAAGTGGTATACGCCTTGCTTCGGCGAAACGGTTTGACTGGTTTGGCGCTTATGTGGTGGGACTGGCTACGGCTATCGGTGGTGGAACCATTCGTGACGTTTTGCTGGATGTGACTCCAGCCTGGATGACCGACCCGATGTACCTCATTTGTACGGCTTTCGCCATGTTCTTTGTCATCTTGTTCGGAAAGTATGTCATTCGCCTGAATAATACCTTCTTTATTTTTGACACCATTGGTCTGGCCTTGTTCACGGTTGTAGGATTCAGTAAGGCGTATGCGCTGGGTTATCCGTTCTGGATTGCCATTATCATGGGTAGTATTACCGGTGCGGCAGGAGGAGTGCTGCGTGATATATTTATCAACGAGATTCCGCTGATATTCCGTAAAGAGATTTACGCCATGGCTTGTGTGATTGGCGGACTGGTTTACTGGATTTGCCTGATGCTGGATATGGAATCAGTACTTGCACAGATTATTGGTGGAGTAACCGTGTTTGTAGCCCGTATTTTAGCGGTGAAATATAAGATTACGCTTCCGATTTTGAAAGGAGATCCGGAGCCTTAGCCCCGAGAAGTCTCCTTACTTTTCGGCTTTTTCCGGGAATGTAGGAACACATTTCATCAGATACATGATTTTCCGCTGGCGTTTGTACATGTAAGGGCTGGGTTTTCCGGAATTGTATTTTCTTGGATTCGGCAGACTGGCTGCAATAAGCGCACATTGTTTGCGGGTGAGTTGAGAGGCCGTGGTGTGAAAGTGAGCTTTCGCCACGGCTTCTGCTCCATATATACCATCCCCCATTTCGATGGAGTTCAGGTAAACTTCCATGATTCTTTCTTTATCCCATATCAGTTCAATCAGTACCGTGAAATAGACTTCGAATCCTTTTCTGACCCAGGAAGAGGAGGGCCATAAGAATACATTTTTGGCTGTCTGCTGGCTGATGGTACTTGCTCCTCTGGCTTTTTTACGCTTTTTATTTTCTTCGATAGCCCTGCTGATTTCCTTGAAGTCGAATCCGTTGTGGCTGGCAAAACGGTTGTCTTCAGAGGCAATGACCGCCATCGGAAGGTGACGTGATATTTCCTCTTTAGGTACCCATTTGTGCTTCATGACCACCTTTTCACCTTTTGTCAGTTGTTCTACGCTTCGTATCACCATCAGGGGCGTGATGTAGACCGGAATAAATCTTAAGGCAATGACGGAAAGAATGGTAGATGCAAAGAAAAAGATAATCAGATTGCGTATGTATCTTAGAATTCGTTTTCTGTTCATTAGTGTTTGATGTGGGGATGAAAATTATGCCGAGTCTGAAAGACCCGGCATAAGGATGTTTGTTACTATGAAATTTCGATTTATTGCAAAGTTCCAGCTTCAGCCTGCTGAATCATCTGCTGGCTGGCATACATATACACTTCTACACGGCGGTTTTCCTGACGGCCTGCAGCGGTTGAGTTATCAGCTACGGGATTTTCTTCACCCATACCTGTGACAGATTTAATCTGACTGGAAGAAGCGCCACAAGCTAACAGGTAGCTTGATACGCTTTGGGCACGTTCTTGTGAAAGGTCCAGATTCTTCTGGCGGCTCTGTTCTGCAGTGCTGTTTTTCCAACCTGTATTGTCAGTATATCCGTAGATGGCTACGTCCATGTCCTTGTTCTGGTTAAGTACATTGTTGGCAAATTTGCTCAATGCAGATTTGGCAGAAGTGCTTAATGTTGCGCTGCTGGTATTAAACAAGATGCCAGAGTCGAAAGTTACTTTTACTGCCTGCAAGCCGTTGTTGTCGGTTACCTGCTCTACCTGTGCACCTTCAATCTGTTCTGCCTGTGCGGCAGCCTTATCCATCTTCTTACCAATTAGTACACCGGCACCTGTACCTACGGCAGCACCTACAGCCGCTCCAATGGCAGCTCCTTTTCCGTGGCCAACGACACCTCCGATTATTGCTCCTAAAGCAGCACCACTTCCACCGCCAATCATTCCGCCTTTGGCTGTATTTGTCATTCCGCATCCGCTAAATACCAAGCATGCACTCAGTAAAATAGCCATTGAATTCATTTTTTTCATTTTGTTTCGTTTTTAGTCGTTTAGTTAATATGCAAATATAGGATAGTTTTTCATCGTTTCATTTACGCGGTGGCGTACGGAAGCAATAACTTCTTCGTTGTCAACATTTGATAATACGGTTTCAATCATTTCTGCAATTTCGTACATCAAATCTTCTTTGGCACCACGAGTTGTAATAGCCGGAGTGCCCAGGCGGATACCTGATGTCTGGAATGCAGAGCGGGTGTCAAACGGTACCATGTTCTTGTTGACGGTGATGTCGGCTGCTACCAATGCTTTTTCAGCTACTTTTCCTGTCAAATCCGGATATTTGCTGCGCAGGTCTACCAGCATGGAGTGATTATCTGTTCCTCCCGATACGATGGTGAAACCACGATCCATCAAAGCCTGAGCCAATACACGGGCGTTCTTCTGTACCTGAATCTGGTATTCTTTGTATTCCGGTTGCATACATTCGTAGAATGCTACGGCTTTAGCTGCAATGACGTGTTCCAGCGGGCCACCCTGAATACCGGGGAATACAGCCGAATCCAGTAATTGTGACATCATCTTGATTTCACCTTTCGGCGTTTTCTTTCCCCATGGGTTAGGGAAGTCTTTACCCATCAGGATGATACCACCACGCGGACCACGAAGCGTTTTGTGAGTAGTTGAAGTCACGATATGTGCGTATTTCACCGGATTGTCAAGCAAACCGGCAGCAATCAGTCCGGCCGGATGTGCCATGTCAATCATCAGGATGGCACCCACCTTGTCGGCAATCTCACGCATGCGTTTGTAGTCCCATTCACGTGAATAAGCAGAACCACCGCCTACAATCAATTTCGGATGCTCTCTCAAGGCGATTTCTTCCATCTGGTCATAATCTACGCGACCCGTCTCTTTGTTCAGGTTATATTCGCATGGAGTGTACAGAATACCTGAAGTATTTACTGCAGAGCCATGAGACAGATGTCCTCCGTGTGCCAGGTTCAAACCCATGAACTTATCGCCTGGATTTAATACTGCCAAAAATACAGCAGCATTGGCTTGTGCACCTGAGTGAGGCTGTACGTTTGCCCATTCAGCTCCGAAAATCTGCTTGATACGGTCGATAGCCAACTGTTCGCTCTGGTCTACCACTTCGCATCCTCCGTAATATCTTTTCCCTGGATATCCTTCTGCATATTTGTTGGTCAGGCAAGAACCCATAGCCTGCATGACTTGTTCACTTACAAAGTTTTCTGAGGCAATCAGTTCAATACCTTTTAATTGTCTCTGATGTTCTTTCTCAATGATGCTAAAAATAGAATCGTCTCGTTTCATGATATAGTTGTTTTAAAGTGAAAAATCCTGTTAGAAAATAACTCCGACGGAAAAACTCAGAATGTTTTTCCGTTGTTCCAGCTTAATTTCTCCTTCATTATGCGGAGCCTCGGTCAGGTCGGTATTATAAGTGATAGAACGGATGGTGTTATGAAGCCCCACCTCGTAGCGGAAATCAAAGAAGATGTTGGATACGTTGACGGCCAGTCCCACGACTCCGCTGTACTGGAACGGATATTGTTTTTCCTTTATTTCCTGTTGGTGGAAGCCTGTAAATTCGGTTGAACAATGTTTCTCCCATACCCATGTCACCTTGGGGCCTACGAAAAAGGCCATTCCATACGGATGTACGTCAATGAACTTATAGCCGTAAAGAATGGGCAGGTCAAGTGTAGTCATTCTCCTTTTTATTAAGGCATTCTCTTTTAGAATTTCCGAGTTGGCTAATGTGCTGGGAATAGAAACACTTCCTTGAGTGATATTGCAGGAAAATTCCGGTTGTATGAAGTGGTGTTTCTTCATGTTGAAGCGGCAGAACACCGCAGCGAAATATCCCACCTTATAGTTGTTCTGTGCGAGTTCCAGTTCTTTCCCGTTGATAGAAATCTCATCCGTAAAGAACATGGAAGAGTTGAAGCCGGCTTTCACTCCCAGGTTGAAGCGCGGCTGTTTCAGCGTAACCATGGGCGTAGTTACGGCTTGTGCTTGCAGCTCACATACTGCCAGCACACCGCTTCCAATGAGGGTGAATAGGGCTTCTTTTATCATAAATCAGTTATTTCTTTTTTTCTACCGACCATCCGAACTTGCCGATTTTCTCTCCTAATTCGTAATATCCCCCATGGGCATAAACCAGTAGGTTAGATTGAGCCAGTTCAAATTTGCCGGTTTCCGAGTTCAGGTATTTATCGTCTGCTTTCACGTTGACTACGTCGGCAATAAACATGTGATGTGAACCTAAAGCGACGATTTCCTTTACCCGGCATTCAATGCAGAGGGGCGACTCTTCAATGAGAGGAGCCTGCACCATGGCTGACTTTCCTGGAGTTAACTTCATCTCCTGGAACTTGTTGTAGTCTTTGCCTGAACGAACTCCGCACCAGTCTGTGGCAAAAGCCATGTCTTTGGTGGTCAGATTAATGACAAACTCCATATTCTTTTTCAGAATAGGATAGGAGTGCCGTTCCGGCCTGACTGAAATATAACACATAGGTGGGTTGGTACAGATTGTACCTACCCACGCTACGGTGATAATGTTATATTCTTCTTCACAGCTGCCACATGTAACCAAGGCTGCTGGAAGAGGATAAATCATTGTACCTGGTTTCCAGTCCTGTTTCATGGTTTACAGAAGTTTGATGTTATCCTTCTGCTGCTCTTTTTCGCAGTAATGGCACTTCAACAAGCCTTTTTCCTTGTCGATGACGTGGAACCAAGTCTGCATCGGCTCGTTGTTGCTGATACATTTCGGGTTGTTGCATTTTACGATACCTTTCAGTTCGTCAGGCATTTCCACTTCTTTCTTTTCTACGACTTCATAGTCGCGGATGATGTTCAGCTTGATTTTGGAAGCAACCACCGACAAGCGGCTGATTTCTTCTTCCGTAAAGAAGCGGTCGGCAATCTTGATGATTCCTTTCTTGCCTAATTTCTTGCTTTCAAAGTTGTTGCCTATTGTGATGTTGGCATCTTCATCCTGCAATCCCAGCAAGGATACGACTGTAAATAACTTATTGGAAGGTATATGGTCAATGACTGTTCCGTTTTTCAGCGCAGCCACCTGTAATTCTTTCTTTTCACTCATAGTTACTTGAATTGAATAGTTTCCGGATTATTTTTCAGTATCAGCTTTTACCTCGTCGAGTGTAATTCCTAACACGTCGCAAAGGATGGCCTGGCGGGCATAAAGACCGTTCTTAGCCTGTTGGAAATAGTAAGCTTTCGGATTGTCGTCCACATCGTAAGTAATCTCGTTCACACGAGGAAGCGGGTGGAGGATTTTCAGGTTCGGACGTGTATGTTCCAGCATTTTGTTGTTCAGGATATACACATCTTTCACTCTTTCATATTCCATCAGGTCAGTGAAACGTTCCCGCTGAACACGAGTCATATACAGAATGTCTGCATCTGCAATGGTTTCTTCGGTGAAGTCAGTATGTTCCACGTATTTGATGTGATGTTCCTGGCAATACAGCTTGTATTCGTCCGGCATCTTCAGTTCGTCCGGAGCAATGAAATGGAAAGTAGGATTGAAGTGTCGCATAGCCATCAGCAGCGAGTGAACTGTTCTTCCGTATTTCAAGTCACCTACCAGATAAATGTTCAGGTTTTCCAGTGTACCTTGAGTCTTATAGATGGAGTATAAATCCAGCATTGTTTGTGAAGGATGCTGGTTTGCACCATCTCCGGCATTTACGATGGGCACCGGAGCCACTTCACTGGCGTAACGTGCAGCACCTTCCAGATAATGTCTCATTACGATGATGTCTGCATAGTTGCTCACCATCATGATGGTATCCTTCAGCGTTTCTCCTTTAGAAGAGCTGGTCACCTTTGGATCGGTAAATCCGATAACTCTTGCTCCCAGGCGATTGGCTGCCGTTTCAAAGCTCAGACGGGTACGGGTAGATGGTTCAAAGAACAGAGTGGCAACTACTTTTTCTGCCAGCAGGCGGCGGTTAGGTTTCTTTTCAAACTCTCTTGCCATTTCCAGAAGATACATGATTTTCTCTTTGGAATGTTCGGCGATAGTAACTAAACTTCTATTTTCCATGTTAGCTGTTTTTGATTACTTTTATAATACCGGAGTTCAAAGGTAGGTAAAAAAAATAGAAATTCCACCGTTTTTAGGATATTTCGGACTACGTTTTCGCATTTAAGAGGATATTGCGGAAAATAAGTCTTTGTTACAAAGATTTTCTGTAAATTTGCGGCTTAAAAGTCTAATTAATGAATGTAATAAAAGTATGAGAAAGATATTTATATATGCAATGTGGGGTTTTGTGTTCATCTGCATTGCCGCAGTTGCCATCGTTTTTACGGCCATTGCAAAAGGTAAAATAGGGTATGTTCCCCCGGTAGAAGAGCTGGAAAACCCGAATCTGAAGTTTGCCACTCAGGTCATTTCTGAAGACGGAAAGCTGTTGGGAACCTGGTCACTTAGTAAAGAAAACCGTGTGTATGTGGGTTATGAAGACCTTTCTCCCCATCTGGTACATGCTTTGGTAGCTACTGAGGACGTGCGTTTTGAAGATCATTCCGGTATCGATGCCCGTGCTTTCATGCGTGCGGTTGTCAAGCGCGGTATTTTCATGCAGAAACATGCCGGTGGAGGTAGTACCATTACCCAGCAGCTGGCTAAACAGTTCTATTCACCTACAGCAGATAACGTAATGGAACGTCTGTTGCAGAAACCTATCGAGTGGGTGATTGCCGTAAAACTGGAACGCTATTATACAAAGGAGGAAATCCTTACCATGTATCTTAATAAGTTCGATTTCTTAAATAACGCTGTAGGTATTAAGACGGCAGCCAAGACTTATTTTGGTAAAGACCCTAAGAATCTTAAAATAGAGGAAGCTGCTACATTAATCGGTATGTGTAAGAATCCTTCTCTTTATAACCCCCGCCGTTTCAACGAACGTTCTCGCGGGCGCCGTAACACCGTGCTCGATCAGATGCGAAAAGCAGGCTTCCTTACTCGGGAAGAATGTGATTCTTTGCAGGCACTTCCTTTGGTGTTGAAATTCCAGCCAGTCGATCATAAAGACGGATTGGCTACCTATTTCCGTGAATACCTGCGTGGCGTAATGACCGCCCGTAAACCAGACCGGAGTGATTACCGTGGCTGGCAGATGCAGAAATATTATGAAGATTCTTTGGCTTGGGAAACGAACCCGTTGTATGGCTGGTGTGCGAAGAATAAAAAGAAAGACGGTACCAATTACAATTTGTATGTAGACGGACTGAAGATTTATACCACTATCAATTCCCGCATGCAGCAGTATGCCGAAGAAGCCGTGTATGAACATGTAGCCAAATACCTGCAGCCTCGCTTCTTCAAGGAAAAGAGAGGGCGTAAGACAGCTCCTTATACCAATCAGCTGACACCGGAGGAAGTGGAACAGATTCTGAATCGCTCCATTCGTCAGAGCGACCGTTACCGTACCATGAAGGCTGACGGATGTTCGGAAGCTGAAATCATGAAAGCATTTAACACCAAATACGAGATGTCTGTATTCTCATGGGATGGAGAAAAAGATACAATCATGACTCCGCTTGACTCCATCAAGTATTACAAACATTTCTTGCGTGCAGGTTTTATGTCCATGGATCCGATTACGGGCCATGTGAAAGCATACGTGGGAGGACCTAATTACAACTACTTCCAGTATGATATGGCTATGGTAGGCCGTCGTCAGGTAGGTTCAACCATCAAACCTTATTTGTATGCGCTTGCCATGGAGAACGGATTTTCACCATGTGATGAAGTCCGTAATGTAGAGCAGACCCTCTTCGATGAGAACGGAAAAGCCTGGTCACCTCGTAACAGCTCCAAGTCACATTATGGAGAAATTGTGACCTTGAAATGGGGATTGGCTAACTCCAATAACTGGATTTCAGCCTACCTGATGAGCAAGCTCAGTCCGTATGACTTGGTTCGCCTGATACACTCATTTGGTGTGTTAAATAAGGATGTCCAGCCTACCGTTTCCCTTTGTCTTGGACCTTGTGAAATTTCAGTAGGAGAGATGGTCAGTGCTTACACGGCCTTTGTCAATAAAGGTATCCGCACCGCTCCGCTATTTGTCACCCGCATTGAAGACAATGATGGTAACGTTGTAGCCACCTTCACGTCACAGGTAAATGAAGTCATTAGCGAGTCTACAGCCTATAAGATGCTCGTTATGCTGCGTGCCGTAATTAATGAGGGTACTGGTGGCCGTGTTCGTCGCTTGTATGGCATAAAAGCTGATATGGGAGGTAAGACAGGAACCACCAACCGTAACTCCGACGGATGGTTTATGGGCTTCACTCCTTCGTTGGTATCCGGTTGCTGGGTAGGTGGTGAAGAACGCGACATCCATTTCGATACGATGCGTGACGGTCAGGGGGCTTCTATGGCACTGCCTATCTGGGGCATTTATATGCAGAAAGTCTATGCCGACAAGACATTAGGCTACTCTCAAGACGAGACTTTCGATATTCCAGGTGATTTCGATCCTTGTAAAGACCGTCTGACAGAGATAGAAGAAGAAAATACCACACGTCTTGATGACGTATTCTTCCAATAACAAAGAACGGCGGGAAGTTGCTTTTCCAACATGCAACTTCCCGCCGTTTTCTTTATATTCCCGCTTTCTCTTTTGAGAAACCAGCCTTATACTTTCTTTACGTATCCTACTGGTATTTCCACGGTGGCATAACCCAGGTGGTCAATGCGTATCATCACCTGCGAGTGTCCTCCTATTTCTACCAGCTCACCTTGAAGACCTTTCAGAGAGCCTTTGATAACTTCTACCTGTTCTCCTGGGGCCAGCGGCTCATTTTGGAATCGTACCGTCTCTTCGGAGTAATCCAGCATGAATTTAAACTGTTCCATCTCTTTGTCCCGAATGATAGCCGGTCTTCGGGTTGCCGGATCTATCAAGCAGCCCGTCAGCGCCGGGAAATTCTGAAGCAGTTCAATTCGCCCTTTTTCATCTGTGCAGATAAAAATCAACATCGGAATTACGACCTGCTTGATTTTCTTTTTCCGGTCACTCCATTGACGCACCACTTCCTGTATGGGTAAGAAATGTTCCACATGAAGCATTTCTAGTTTTTCTGCTGTTTTTTTCTCGTGGTGCATTCTTACGTAGAAAGCATACCAGTGTCTCTCTCTTTTCTCTTCCATTCGGATTATACTGTCTGATGATTGATGCAGATACCTTTCAGGTACCATTCATACAAGCGGTGAATACCTTCGTCTATTTCTACTTTATGGTGCCATCCCAGGCTGTGTAACTTGCTTACGTCCGTCAGCTTGCGCAATGTGCCGTCCGGTTTCGATGCATCCCAGCGCAGTTCACCCTTGAAGCCGATTTCCTTCATGATTTTCTCTGCCACTTCACGGATAGACACTTCCTTGCCCGTACCCACGTTGATGTGGCAGTTACGGATTTCAGTAATACCGTCTGCATTCTTCTTTGACGCATCATACGTCTGCTTGAAATCCACGTTCAGCAGCACATGTACGCTGGCATCTGCCATTTCTTCACTCCACAGGAACTCACGCATCGGCTTACCCGTACCCCAAAGTGTAACCGCTTCCGGTGTGATGCCGAATTTTGCCAGCTTTTCCAGAATCTCCTCGTCCGTATTACTTCCGTTTACACCTTCCACCGGGCGCAGGTTGATGTCCTTACGCACCGCATCCCAGTCGCCTTCGTTCAGGCATTTCGCCAGGTGAATCTTGCGAATCATGGCCGGCAGTACGTGACTGTTTTCCAAGTGGAAATTATCATTCGGACCGTACAGGTTGGTCGGCATTACGGCGATGTAATTCGTGCCATACTGCAGGTTGAAGCTTTCGCACATCTTCAGTCCCGCAATCTTTGCAATGGCATACGGCTCGTTCGTGTATTCCAGCGGGGAGGTGAGAAGCACCTCTTCCTTCATCGGTTGAGGAGCCTCACGCGGATAAATGCAGGTACTACCCAGGAATAATAACTTTTTCACCCCGTGACGGAAACTTTCTCCAATCACGTTCTGTTGAATCTGTAAGTTCTGGTAGATAAAGTCCGCGCGATATTGCAGGTTGGCCATGATGCCTCCCACATGTGCTGCAGCCAGAATCACTGCATCCGGCTGTTCTTCATCAAAGAATTTTTTTACTGCTATCGGGTCCAGCAAATCCAGTTCCTTGTGCGAACGTCCTACCAGGTTATTATAACCTCTTTCCTTCAGGTTATTCCAGATAGCGGAACCCACCAGTCCGTGGTGTCCCGCTACATATATCTTCGCTGATTTGTCCATATTCGACAAATTAATTGTTTATTGTTTCAGAGACAGAAGAACAAAAGAACATATAACCCTCATTATTAATTCTTCATTCCTCATTCTTCATTATTTCACGATTCCCTTTTCCAGATATTCTGCCAGGTTCGTGCGAATCTGTTCTCCCGCTTTTTCTACGGCCACTTTTGCCATATCCGCATCCACCATGATTTTTACCAGTTCCTCAAAGGTTGTCTTCGATGGGTTCCAGCCTAACTTAGCCTTTGCTTTCGTTGGGTCACCCCAGAGGTTCACTACGTCTGTCGGGCGGTAGAAATCCTCGCTTACCTCTACCAGGCACTTACCGGTAGCCTTGTCGTAACCCTTTTCGTTGATACCTTCACCCTTGAATTCCAGTTCGATGCCTGCATACTTGAATGCCAGGTAACAGAATTCACGTACACTGTGCTGTACGCCCGTAGCGATGACGAAATCTTCCGGAGTTTCATGCTGCAGAATCAGCCACATACATTCTACGTAATCTTTGGCATAGCCCCAGTCACGCAGTGAGTCCAGGTTACCCAGATACAGTTTCTCTTGTTTTCCCTGTGCAATGCGGGCTGCAGCCAGCGTAATCTTACGTGTCACGAATGTTTCACCGCGACGTTCCGATTCATGGTTGAACAGAATACCCGAGCAGCAGTACATATTGTAAGCTTCACGGTATTCCTTCACAATCCAGAAACCATACAGCTTGGCCACTGCGTACGGGCTGTAAGGATGGAAGGGCGTGTTTTCATTTTGCGGCACTTCTTCCACTTTTCCGTAAAGTTCCGAAGTAGATGCCTGATAGATACGGCAGGTATCTTTCAATCCGCACAGACGAACTGCTTCTAATACGCGGAGTACCCCTGTGGCATCCACGTTGGCTGTAAATTCTGGAGAGTCAAAACTTACCTGTACGTGGCTTTGTGCTGCCAGGTTGTAAATTTCCGTAGGCTGTACCTTGCTAACTACCTGCAGTATACTCATCGAGTCACTTAAATCCGCATAATGCAAGTGAAAGTTCGGTTTTCCTTCCAGATGTGCAATACGTTCGCGGAAATCTACTGACGAACGGCGGATGGTACCGTGTACGTCATAACCTTTATCCAATAAGAATTCTGCCAGAAACGAACCATCCTGTCCTGTAATACCTGTAATTAATGCAGTTTTTCTTTCCATAAATAATCAAATTTTACCGCGCAAAGATATAGAAAAAGCCCCGTACTGCCAATGGCAGACGGGGCTTTTCTTCTGATTATATGCCTTTTGCTTTAGAATTTCTTAAGCTTTAATATGGCATAATCAGACTCTAAGGTCATGTATTTCCCGTTTGTTTCCACTACCTTGAACGTCGTATTCACATTGTTTAGTCCGTAGGGCTCCAGTTCCCATACCTCAGCCGGGCGGGAGTTTTCTGGAATGTCATACGTGCTCATGTCATTCATGGTGATGCTATTATTTATTTCATCGTACTGGTATCTTCCACGGAAAGGAGTCAATCCCTGTGGCCCTTGCTTTTCTGCCACTTCCACCACCCAAAGCTGGATGCTGTAAAAGATGCGTTCGCACGGATGCACCTCATTATCCGCTTTCGTAGTAAATTCCAATAATTGCCAGTGGCCTTCAATATCACTGTTAATAGGCTCTTTCTTACAGCTGTTACATACTATGGCCAGTATTATCATGCAAAGCCCTATATAGAAAATTCGCTTCATAGTTTCTTCTCATCAATTAAAAAATCACTCCTGTTTTTCTGATGGTCAGCATTCCTCCGGTAGAGTTACCCAAGTAATTACCTCGATCCAGTCCTAAGGCTATTGACGTACTCCATCCTTTTACCCATTTCGGTGTATAGGTTGCTTCATAGAGTGAACTGAATTGCTTTCGTCGCTTGTCAAGAGGATTTGTGTATGTACCCCAGTGGCGGGCAAACGAAATGAGCATGCGGTATCCCCATTCTGAAGAAGGTTGTCCACTGATACCTAAATGATGTGCTCTTACGCGGTTGCTACGGAACGTTATGCTATGATCTTTATTGTATGCAGGCCCGGTTATAAGTGGGTTACCCATTCCCATTCCCAAATATTGCCATGCACCGTAAATATAGTGATTGTAATAATTATCGTTGGCACTGATTTGATATTCAGGGAACTGTCCCCAAAAACCATCATATAACAGTGGACCTGTCTGGTCTTTTGTGGAAAGGCCTTCCCATACGGCTGAACTTATCCAACGATTCTTGGGAAAAGTTATTTCCACTCCGATTTGTCCGTCTTTCCAGCGTCCGTACTCCCAGAACATTTGAGAGTGATCATCAAAATAATGTTCCAGATAAGCCCGGAATTTCCATTCGCCCAAATAGTAATTCAAGGCAAAATTCCAGCTGCCCATCATATTTCCTTCTATGTTTACCTGTTCTCCTTCCGGGGTATCACTTCCTCCTGCTTGCGGGAAGAATGCCTTCCAGTAAGCCTTTAGGTTTTCGGGCATGTCCAACACCTTTTCTGTACTTCCATCTTCTTTCTTCAGGTATTTATCACCTCCAAATTGAGTTGCCATCAAAATTCCGAATTCAAACTCCAGCGGTAGTTTTTCCCTGTTTCCTAATCGAAACATAAGCGACTTGCTGTGATAAAGTACATCCTTCACGAAATATTGCCCTGGTTGTACAAATTTTTTCTGCCAGCCATTCTCTGTGAACGAACCGTAAGCAATGTGTCCTTTAAAGGCCAGCCATCCTTTGGTACCTGGCACGTTCAGAAACTCCTTAATTTCTCCTCTGATTTGTGGAACAGGTTGTGTGTTCGGACCTTCTACCATCATTCCGCTGCTCAGTGCCGTGTTCTTGGTGAGCGGAAATCCCGGACGTTCCTTACTCCCGATACTCAGTGTCAGCTTTTTCCAGGAAAAATCACTGTATATCTGATGAATGAATACATCCTGTGCCTGATGAATGCCGCCAGCCATATCTAGTCCCGCGTCAATACGCCATCCATGACGAAACTGCTTATTGTAGGAGATACCGGCTAACAGATAGCCAGAGTTGGGATTGGTACTACCCAGCCCGTAGCGGTTCCCTGTAAACCACAGAGGGGCATACGTTCCGTTTCCGGCGGTAGCTCCCAACTCTACGTGATAGGTAAACGAAGAGTTTTCGGTCTGTGCCTGTACCAGGCTGCCGGATAATATGCAGAATAGTAAAGTTATTTTCAGTTTCATAAAAATCAATATAGGATTAATCTTTCTTTTTCAGTTCATTCTTAAAATCATGGTAAATATCTTTTCCGAAGAGAATCCATGCAGATTCGAATACAAAAGCTAAGAATGCAAAGGCAATGATGATAAGCATTTTCTTGGGAGATGCCGGAGCAAGCGGTACGGTGGCCGGCTCAACCACAGCGAATACAGGCTTAGCCTCTTGTAGTTTTCCGCGCAGGACTTGAAGCTGTCCCATAGACTGGCTGTAAATTTGCTCTGCCAGACTTAAGTTTTTCTGTAATCTTTCTTTTTCAGAGCTTACAGTCTGAAGGACTATGTTTCGGTTTGCATCCGCAAATTTAGCATATTCTTGTTGTGCCTCAAAATATTCCTTTCGGTATTGTTCGCATAAACTGAGCTGGAAATCATAATCCTGCTTGGCCTTGCGAGTACGATAGTCTGTGATGTATTCTTGCAGTTTGTGTACGGCACTATCTGCCACGATTGCGGCTGCAAGCGGATCCTGCAAGGAAACTGTGACTTTCGTCATGTTGCTTTTTTTATCTGTTTTTACTTCCAATACTTTTTTCAGCATTCCGATTTTTCCATTTTGCTCTAGGGTGAGGCGAAATGGGTCGATTACTTTTATGCTATCTTTTTGCTCTTCTTTAAAGAGTGATTTTATTCCCACGATAAGCATACCGGGAGCTCCTATTACATAATTCCACCAGGGCTTTCTTTCCGTATCCAGATAATCATAGAGTATAATGCTGTCTCCCTTTTGAGTTTGAATGGGAATTTGAAGCATTTCTAAAGCAAAAGGATTTGTTTTTACAATCTCTGGGAACATATTGAAGGTAAGCGCATCTTCTCCAAATCCGGTTGAATTATTCCCCAGTCCGAACATGGCAGCTATTCCGGATAATCCGCTGGTTCCATTTATTCCTGATTCTGGTGAGATGCTAACGTTTACTTGATAGGTTTTAGGAAGACTAAATCCTATGACTATTCCTGCTACTATTCCGATTCCGATAGATTTATATATTTCCTTAATTCCGCAACACTATTATAAATATAACTTTTTAAGTACCTGAGCAACAAAAAGTTGCCCAGGA
>OCHL01000644.1_pt1 | contig 29494 bp, 24 predicted proteins | sample 1538421 | NCBI WGS metagenome assembly OCHL01 (sample SAMN04571690, study PRJEB22368) | human gut metagenome | biome: human gut; material: stool | host: Homo sapiens | place: Luxembourg | collected 2012-06-01 | reverse complement strand
CCGCTCCAAGCTGCGCCGCTACGGCATGGGCGAGATCTGCGCCAAGATGGCGGATTTCTCCATCCTCACCGAGGACAACAACCGCTTTGAAAAGGTGGAGGACATCCTTGCGGATATCCGCGTGGGCATGAACAAGGGCAACCCGGACGCCAAGTTTGTGGAGATCCCGGACCGTCTGGACGCACTGCACTACGCGGTGGATCATGCGCAGGAGGGCGACCTGATCGCTGTCATCGGCAAGGGTCACGAGACCTACCGTGACCGTGAGGGCGTCAAGACGCCGTTCCTGGAGCGGGAACTGCTGGAAGAATATGCACAGCAGATCGGGCTGGAATAAGAAAATAATATTGTAAAACGGCAAGTCCCCTGTCTGCATCGGTGTGGTGCCGACAGGGGACTTTTTGCGTGTGAAAGTGGAATCTTGACGGGTGGTGTGGTATACTCAACTCAATAAATCGGAATTTATGGAGGAAAACATGCAAGGTGAAAGAAAAACGTTGACACAACTATCTGTGCCAATATGTCTGGAAACTTTATTTTATATGCTTTCAGGTATGGTTGATACACTGATGTTATCATCAGTAAGCGACCAGGCTGTTGGGGCTGTCGGAACAGCAAATACATATATAAGTGTTTTTATCATTATGTTCGGGGTAATATCATCTGGTATGGTAGCGGTGATGTCACAGAATATCGGGGCTGGAAGACCTGGAATTGCATATCAGGCGAGACAGCTTGGACTTGTATTTAATGCACTGACAGGTATCTTGATATCTGTTGTTCTTGCTGTCTTTTCAGGAGGGATACTGAGGGCAGTGAGTATTGCTCCTGCTTTGCTTGAATCAGCTGAAACATATCTTAAAATTGTTGGAGGCGCAAGCTTTTTAAATGCGCTTATTCCTATTTTTTCCAGCTATTTAAGAGTATTTGGATATACAAAACATTCCTTGATAGGGACAGTTGTCGGTAATGTAATTAATATTATACTGAATTCAGTATTCCTGTTTGTGTTTCACTGGGGAGTCATGGGAGTTGCTACTGCAACAGTTATTTCAAAAGCTGTGAATCTTATTATTGTAGCGGCAATGGGGGCTGTACTTATAAAAGCAAAGCAGAGCCCTGAACGTGAACAACCACGAAGGATACTTGCACAGATTGTTAAGATTGGGTTTCCTTCTGCATTTGAGACAGCACTTTATAATGTAGCAATGACATTTATAGTGCGTTTTATGAACCAGATGGATACGGATGGAATGAATGTTACAGCTCGTTCGTATGCTATGCAGATAGCCAATTTCTCATATTGTGTGGGGGCAGCACTTGCACAGGCAAATGCTATTATGACTGGCTGGAGAATCGGGGCAAAGAAGTATGAGGAATGTGACAGGGGTACACGGAAAGCTGTGATATATGGTCTTGTAACAGCAACGTGCTTTTCTGTGACATTTGCAATGACCGGACGTTTTATCGTTCATATATTTACGGATGATACACAGATGATTGAGCTTGTAGTAAAATTGTTGATAGTAGATATATTCCTTGAATTTGGAAGAGTGACAAATCTTGTATATGGACAGGCATTAAAAACAAGTGGAGATGCTATTTTTCCAGTTATAATTGGTGCAGTATTTATGTATCTGTTTGCAGTTGGTGGAACATATTTTCTTGGAATACACATGGGACTTCTGGCGGTAGGAGCATATATTGCCATGGCGGGTGATGAGTGCGCTAGAGCAATTGGAATGGTGCTTAGATGGAAGAGTGGAAAATGGAAAAGTAAGAGCCTGATAGAATTGTAGATTTGATGTTAAATTCAAGAATACATGATATGGCAAAAGAACTTGGGAAAACATGTATTTACAACTTCGCGTTTGCGCAGCGCAGCGGAGCAATGAAAGCCCCAGTGGGGCTTTTAAGCGACCGAACGGTCTTGCACAGCAAGATGGAGGGGCCTCGCCCCGACAAGTTTGCGTTTGTGGAGCAATGCGAAACAATGAAAGCCCCCGGGCAGGAACATGCAAGGCCGTTTGGCGGTGCGCTCTGCCCGGGGGCTTTTCTGTTTATGGTTAGGTGGTTTACGCCTTCAGCTGCGGAACCTGATTCTCCGGCAGGAGATTGGTCATGCTCTTGAGGCTGATGCCGATGGTGGAGAGGTTGTGCAGCATGGCAGAGGATGCCGGCTGCAGGATGCCCAGGGCACCCAGCGCGATGAGGGCCGAGTTGAAGGTGAGCACGAAACGGTAGTTGGCGTGCACCCGCTTCTGCAGGGAGTTGGCAATGGCCTTGAGCACCACCAGTTCTTCCAGGCTGTCGGCCTTGATGGTCACATCCGCGATCTCGCGGGCGATGGCGGCACCGGAGTTGATGGCAATGCCGATGTCGGCAGCGGACAGGGCGGGGGAGTCGTTGATGCCGTCGCCGATCATGACGACGGTGTGGCCCTCGGCCTTGGCCTTCTGGACAAAGTTTGCCTTGTCCTCCGGCAGCACCTCGGCAAAGAAGTGGTCCACGCCCACCTGCTTTGCAATGGCAGCGGCGGTGCGCTCGCTGTCACCGGTCATCATGACGGTGTTCTTGATGCCCAGGGCGCGCAGGCCGTTGAGCACGGCGGCGGCTTCCGGACGCAGCGGGTCGGAGATGCAGATGACGCCGCACAGCTGGCCGCTGGCAGCCATGTACAGGTGCGAATACTCGGGCTTGAGTGCATCAAACTTGGCCTGCTCGTTTGCGGGCACGATGCACTTTTCATCCTCAAAGACGAAGTGATGGCTGCCGATGACCACGCGCTCGCCGCCCACGCGGCTGGCGATGCCGTGTGCCACGATGTACTCCACCTCGGAGTGCATCTCCTCGTGGGAGATGCCGCGCTCCTTGGCGGCGCGCACCACGGCGTTGGCCATGGAGTGGGGGAAGTGCTCCTCCAGGCAGGCGGCCAGCTGCAGCACTTCGCGCTCGTCACAGCCGGAGAAGGGGATCACATCCACCACCTGCGGGGTGGCGCGGGTGAGGGTGCCGGTCTTGTCGAACACGATGGTGTCCGCCTTGGAGAGGGCCTCCAGATACTTGCCGCCCTTGACCGTGATGTGATAGCTGCTGCACTCGCGCATGGCGGACAGCACCGCCAGCGGCATGGAGAGCTTCAGCGCGCAGGAGAAGTCCACCATCAGGCAGGAGATGGCGCGGGTGACGTTGCGGGTGAGCACATAGGTGACCACTGTTGCACCCAGGCACCAGGGCACAAGCTTGTCGGCCAGCACCAGCGCACGGTTCTCGGTGCTGGACTTGAGCTTCTCGGATTCTTCGATCATGGCCACGATCTTGTCGTAGCGGTTGGAACCGCCCTCGGCCTTGGCCACGAAGACGCACTCGCCTTCCTCTACGACGGTGCCGGCGTAGATGGTGGAGCCTTCCACCTTGCGCACCGGCATGGATTCGCCGGTGAGAGCGGCCTGGTTCACCATGGCTTCGCCTTCCAGCACGGTGCCGTCCAGCGGGATCATGTTGCCGCTGCGCACCACAACCTGATCGCCGGTGCGCACCTTGGTGAGCGGCATGAGCACTTCGGTGCCCTGGCTGCGCACCCAGACCTTATCGACATTCAGGGCCATGCTGCGGGCCAGATCGTCCAGGCTCTTTTTGCGGGTCCATTCTTCCAGCAGGGAGCCCAGGTTCAGCAGGAACATCACCGACCCGGCGGTGGCAAAGTCGCCGCGCAGCATCGAAACGCCGATGCTCAGGGCATCCAGCACTTCCACTTCCAGCTTGCGGCGCAGCACGCAGCGCACGCCCTTCCAGATGAAGCCGATGGAGCGGAAGGCGGTGTAGGCGGCGGCGATGGGCGCGGGCAGGAACAGCTTGCGCAGGCAGCGGCCCGCCACCAGATTGAACATTTTATCCTGATATTCGCGGTTCAGCTTGCGGCTGTCGGCCGAGGTGACCAGCGCGTCATACTCGGCCACGTCGAACTTGTAGCCTGCCAGCAGAGCAACGGCGGCAGAGCGCTTGCCGGTATAGGTGATGACCACATCGCCGGTGCGCTCGTAAACAGTGGCGTGGACGATGGCGTCATTGTGGTTCAGATAAGCTTCCAGCACATCGGCGCGGTGCAGGGTCATGCGGACTTTTTCCACATGCACACGCATCCGGCCCTTGCCTTCATGCAGAATGGTACATTTCATAGTCAGAATACCTTCTTACGTTTGTGCGCACAGCGGCAGGCAAACCGTCCCCGCCGCCTGTGCGCAGGCCTCTATCATGCAAAAGAGCCGCCCACAAAGGCGGCTCCAATGGGATGCTGTGATTACTCGGCAGCCTCAGTGGTCTCCTCAGCAGCGTCCTCGATGACAGCAGCCTCGGCCTCAGCAGCGCGGGCCTCGTTGATGGCCTTTGCGTCGGCCAGAATGTCACCGGCCTGCTCCTGCACCTTGCTGACGGTCTCCATGGTGGAGTCCTTCATGCGCAGCACAGCAGCGGTGGTCTGGGTGTAGACCTTCTTGGCGTCCTTGCTGGACAGCAGCTTGAAACCGGCGGAGCCGAACAGAGTGCCAGCGGCGAACAGAGCGATCTTCTTGATATCCATAGTAACTTCCCTACCTTTTCTATTTCCTGTCAGAGGCCCTGCATCCGCAGGACCTGTAAGATGAATATACCGGTCCAAAGGCCGAAAAACAGGGGGACATTTCCCTTGTTTTGAGCCTATTGTAGCACAGAATTTTCCATTTTCAAGGCTTTCCTCGAATGTTAATACATGTAAACTTTTTACGATGTGTAGTTAGAAAAAGCTATCTTTAACGCGTTTTTTAAGACAAACTACAGTTTGTAAACGGAAACTAACCGGCAGATGGGACGAGAAAGAATTTCCAGTTTGTAAAAAATCCTGGTTTGGAAATGCAGTTTGCCGCCACGGCCTTTCTCTGTGAAAAAAGCAACCCGGAAAAATCCGCAGATTTTTCCGGGTTGCTAAAATAAAAATCGTTTTCCGCTGAAGATGCCCAGAGCGAAGCGGCGGGCATTTTAAATCGTTTTGCTTTACAGGATGCGCACCCGGATCACGGCGGGAATGGCGGAAAGCTTTTCGCTCAGCTTGGCGTCCACGGCACCGGTGGCGTCCAGCATGGTGTAGGCCATGTTCTTCTTGCTCTTGTTCACCATGTTCTCGATGTTCAGGCCGGCTTCGGTGGTCAGGGCGGTGATCTGGCTGATCATGCCGGGCTCGTTCTTGTGGATGATGCAGATGCGCTTGCCGCCGGCGCGGGGCTGGTTGACCTCCGGCATGTTCACCGAGTGGGTGATGTTGCCGTTCTTCAGGTAGTCGCTCAGCTCTTTGGCGGCCATGACGGCGCAGTTGTCCTCGGCTTCCGGGGTGGAGGCGCCCAGGTGCGGGGTGCACACGATGCCGGGCTTGCCCAGAATGGCTTCGGACGGGAAGTCGGTCATGTAGCCGGACACCTTGCCAGTCTCCATGGCATCCAGCAGGGCTTCGGTGTTTACCAGTTCGCCGCGGGCGTAGTTCAAGATCTTCACGCCGTCCTTGCACAGGGCGAGGGTCTGGGCGTTGATGGTGTCCTTGGTGGTGGGCAGATAGGGCACATGGATGGTGAGGTAGTCGCACAGCGGCAGCATGTCGTTCAGGTTCACGCAGTGGTGCACCTGGCTGCTCAGATTCCACGCGGCTTCAATGGAGATGTAGGGGTCGTAGCCGTACACGTCCATGCCCAGCTCGATGGCACAGTTGGCCACGCGGGAACCGATGGCACCCAGACCGATAACGCCCAGCGTCTTGCCCTTGATCTCGTTGCCCACGAACTGCTTTTTGCCCTTTTCCACGGTCTTTGCCATGGCAGGGTCGCCGGTCAGGTTCTGGCACCACTGGGCGGCAGCGGCCACATTGCGGCTGCCTGCGATCAGCATGCCGATGACCAGCTCGGCCACGGCATTGGCGTTGGCACCGGGGGTGTTGAACACCACGATGCCCTGCTCGCTGCAGCGGTCCAGCGGGATGTTGTTCACACCGGCACCGGCGCGGGCGATGGCCAGCAGATTATCGTTGAAGGTAGTGTTCAAAAGGTCGGCGCTGCGCACCAGAATGCCGTCCGGGGCATCGGCATCCACCGAGACATCGAACTGGTTCTTGGGCAGCTTTGCCAGCCCTACCGGGCTGATGGCGTTGAGCGTTTTGATGGTGTACATATCTGAAACCCCTCTTTATGCATTCTCTTTGCGGAACTTCTCCATGAAGTCCACCAGCTTGTCCACGCCCTCGGCAGGCATTGCGTTGTAGATGGAAGCGCGCATGCCGCCCACCAGACGATGGCCCTTCAGGTTCACGAAACCGGCGTCCGCTGCTTCGGCGCAGAACTTCTTGTCGAGGTCGGCGTTCGGGCTGGTAAAGGTGACGTTCATCGTGCTGCGGTAGCGGTGCTCGACCGGATTGTTGAAGAAGTCCTGCCCGTCGAGGTAGTCATACAGCACCTTGGCCTTGGCTTCGTTGATCTTCTGCATGTTGGCCAGACCGCCGATGTCGTTCTCCAGATACTTGAGCACCAGGCCGGTCATGTAGATGCACCAGCACGGCGGAGTGTTGTACATGCTGTCCTTGCCGAGCAATGTGGTGTAGTTCATCATGGTGGGCACATTGTCGGCGGCGTGACCCAGCAGATCGTCGCGGACGATGGCAATGGCCATGCCGGCAGGGGCTACGTTCTTCTGTACGCCGAAGTAGATGCAGCCGTACTTGGTCACGTTCACAGGCTTGGAGAGGATCATGGAGCTCATGTCCGCCACCAGCGGCACACCTTCCACCTGGGGCACTTCGACGTACTGGGTGCCGAAGATGGTGTTGTTCTGGCAGATGTGGATGTAGCTGGCGTCCTTATCGTAGTTGATGGCGTTCACATCCGGGATGTAGGTAAAGTTCTTGTCCTTGCTGGAAGCAACGATGTTCACCTCGCCGAACTTGGCGGCTTCCTTAGCGGCGAGGTTCGAGAAGTTGCCGGTGACGAGGTAATCGGCCTTGCCGGTGGTCATAAAGTTCAGCGGCACCATGGCGAACTGCTGGGTCGCGCCGCCCTGGAAGAAGCCCACCTTGTAGTTATCGGGGATGTTCATCACCCGGCGCAGAGTGACTTCGGTGTCCTTGATGATGGCATCGAACCACTTGCTGCGGTGGCTCATCTCCATCACGCTCTGACCGCTGTCGCCGTACTCGAGCAGCTCTGCCTGTGCCTGCTTGAGCACCTTCTCGGGCAGCATGCTGGGGCCTGCGCTGAAGTTATAAACTCGTGCCATAATGAACTCTCCTTTTCCTGTATCACGATGCACCGTGGCTTTCTGGGGTGCCTTTTGTTTTTGACTGTAGCTGTAGTATACAGAATCACAGAGAATGAAAACAAGAGCATCTTTGCACAAAGATGTGGCCGGAAAAGCTGCCGCGCAGGCACAAAGCACACAAATGTCCACGCTAGAAAAACAAAAATAAAGACAAATGTAAAAATGCGCTGAAAAAGCCTGATTTCACGGGCGATTCCGGCTCTTGCACTTTGGAGAGAAAACGGGTATAATGGAGAAACAAAGACAAATGTAAAAACAAAAAGGTGCCGAAAGGAGGGGGAAAAGCAGGATGTACGGCATCCCGGACAATGTAAAGCCGCTTTCGGCGGCAGAGGAGCAGGTCATGCTGGCGGTGTGGGCCTGCCGTGCGCCCGTCACCCGGCGGGACATCGACGCGCGTCTGCGTGCCAAAGGCTGGGCCCCGGCCACGGTGCTCAACTTCCTTTACCGGCTGGAAGAAAAAGGCTGGGTGAAGCGCGGCAGAGACGGCAACCACAATACCTACACCCCGGCCATCACCCAGCGCGCCTACAGCGTGTGGAGCATGCGCGAGCGGCTGGACGTCCTTTTTGGCGGCGACCTGGCGGCGGCGGTGCACGCGCTGGTCAGCGAGAGCGGCTGCGGCCAGAGCGAGCTGGAACAGGCCATGAAGGTGCTGGAAGAAAAGCACCTGGAAGCGGAAGAATACGATCTGTATGACCCTTACGGGTAAAAGGAGAGAGAAGAACATGGATTGCAAACTGCGTGCCAAGAACTGCGGCGGCTGCCCGATGCTGGGCATGGACTACGCTGCGCAGCTGAAACAGAAAGAGGATGCGGTGAAAAAGCTGCTGGGCAAATTCGGCCCGGTGAACGCCATCCGGGGTGCCGAAAACCCGTACCACTACCGCAATAAGGTGATCTCCACCTTTACCACCGGCTGGGGCGGAAAACTCACCTCCGGCATCTACGCGGCGAACAGCCACAAGGTGCTGCCGGTGGAAAGCTGCCTTTTGCAGGACGAAGTGCTGGACAAGACCATGCTGGCCGTGCGTGCGGCGGCAAACGCCTGCCATTACCAGCCTTATGATGAAGACAAGGGCACCGGCCTGCTGCGCCACTGCCTGCTGCGGCGGGGCGTCGTGACTGGGCAGGTGATGGTGGTGCTGGTAACGGCTCAGCCGGTGCTGCCCGGTGCAAAGAACTTTGTGAAAGCCCTGCTGGCCGAAGCGAAAAAGCAGGATGTGACCATCACCACCGTGGTGCAGAACGTGAACCCCCGCAAAACCAGCGTCGTGCTGGGCGATATGGAAAAGGTGCTGTACGGCAAAGGGTTCATTCTGGATGAACTTTGCGGCAAGACCTACGCCCTGAGCCCGCGCAGCTTTTACCAGATCAACCACGCCCAGACCGAGGTGCTGTATGGTCTGGCCGTGGAGGCCGCACACCTCACCGGCAAAGAGGTGGTGCTGGACGCCTATTGCGGCATCGGTACCATCGGCCTGACCGCCGCCGACCACGCAAAGCAGGTGGTTGGCGTGGAAGTGAACCGTGACGCCGTGCACGATGCCATTGGCAACGCAAAGCACAACGGCGTAAAGAACGCCCGCTTCTTCGCAGCAGACGCCACCAAGTGGATCAGCGAAGCCGCCGCTGCAGGCGAGCGCGCCGACGTGATCTTTATGGACCCGCCGCGCGAAGGCTCCACCCCGCAGTTCATCGACAGCGTGGCCCGCATGGCCCCGAAGCGCGTGGCCTACGTCAGCTGCAACCCGGTCACGCTGGCCCGGGACCTGGAACTGCTGACCCGCAAGGGGTATAAAGTGGAGAGCAGTACACCGGTGGATATGTTCCCCCACAGTGAGCATATCGAGGTCGTGTGCAGTCTGGTGAAAAGCAACAACACAAATAACGCAAAGAAAAGGAGCATCTACCCATGAACGCAAATATCAATTATGATGAGATCCCGGATACCAGTGCCGTGCAGGAAGACCTGCTCACGGCACTGAGCAGCCAGCATGTCACGGTGCACACGAATGAGGAGCCGGACTTCGACTATATGGAGAACGAGGACGTGGCCTTTGTGGTGAAGAACCCGCACAACGACGAAGACCTGCTCATTGAGCTGGGCGGCGAGTTCTCGCTGTTCTTTGGCCTGTGGCACGGGCAATACAAGGCGGAGGAACAGGACTACGACCGCATGAAACAGGATATCGCCGCCCTGCTGGCGGGCAATGCCGGTGTGCTGAGCCTGTACGCCGAAGACCACTGGCTGGGCAGCGCCCTCTGCCCGGAAAAGGTCTCCGCCGATGCAGACGTGGAAAAGCTGCTGGAACGCTGCTGGCAGAAACAGGAGCCGAAGGAGAAGCTTCTGGCGCAGGGCGGCCGGGTAGAGCTGCTGTACTGGGACCCGGCGGACAACAAAAGCTTTGCCATCCCGGCGAAGGGGTGACGATTTTGAATGGGCACCGCTTTGCTCTGGCCATCTTTAGCGGAAACTTTATTTTTTAAACCACTTTTTCACGCGAAAGTATTATGAAAAAGCAAAACAGCCAGGCCCGTGGGCCTGGCTGTTTTGCTTTTTGCTATAAGATAAAATATTTAAAAGGTCAGACCTTCTCGATGGTGATGCTCCACTCGCTGGTCATGGCCTCGTCCGGCTCCAGCACCTCGTGCTTGCCTTCCTCGTTGACGCTGTTGGCCCAGCCGTTCCAGGGCTCCATGCAGACGAAGTTCTCGGCATCCTGCTGCCACAGCACGCCGTTGTCAAAGGTCTCGTCGGCATCCACAGTCACCTTGTGGCCGTTGCCGCTGTCGGTGAAGGTCATAGGGAACTGCACGCCGGTCAGCAGGCGGATGCTGTTGTCGGCACCCTCCTTACGGGTGAGGGTGATCTTTTCCGGTGCGGCGGGCTGATTGCCCTTGGCGCTCTCGGAGCAGGTGGCGCAGTGAATGTCGAAGTCCACATTTTTCAGCTTGGAAGCCATGAAATAGGGGTGATAGCCGAAGCTGAAGGGCATATCGGTGCCGCCTTCGTTGATGACGGTCAGGCTGATGGTGGCCTTATTGCCCACGAGGTTATAGGTCACCAGCAGGGTGAAGTCGAAGGGGTACAGGAACTTGGTCAGCGGGGTGGATTCCAGCACCAGGGTCACGCCGTCCGGGCCGACGCTTTCCACGTCCCATGCGCACAGGTCGGCCAGACCATGGTTCTCCATGGGGTAAGCCTTGCCGTCAAACATATGCACGCCGCCGTCCGGGCCGCCGCAGTTGGGGAACAGCACCGGCACGCCGAAGCGGGGGCGGTTGCACTCAGAGAAGTTGGGGCGGCGGGTCCAGATGTACTCGTCGCCGTCGAGGGTAAAGCCGGTGATCATGCCGCCGCGCTCCGGGGTGATGACCAGTTCGGTCTTGGCGGCGGGGTCGGAGATGACGTACTGCTCGTAGCAGGTGCCGTTTTCGGTGACGTAACGGGTGGTGATCTGATTCATAGTTCAGTCCTCCTTATGCTTCTGGTATTCGGCCAGTTTTTCAAAATAATAATCAATGCCATAGCGGATGAGATATTTTATGACCCTTGCAACAACTGCCACGATGGCAGCAAAAATGCCGCCGTAAAGCAGAAATGCATAGATCATCATACGGGTGGTCATAGCCATAAAAACACATCCTTTCTGTGGCTCACAGATGCACAAAAAGGCCGCCGGGCGGCGCGAACCGCTCAGCAGCCTTTGATTTTTACAGAACGACGCCGTCCTTGAAGATGGAGATCTCGCGGAAGCCGTGCTTCTCGGCCTTGGTCTGCTCGCCGCTTGCAACGCGGATGACCAGATCCAGCAGGTCCTTTGCGGCCTCGTCGATGGTCTTTTCACCATCCGCGATGACACCGGTGTTGAAATCGATCCAGCCGGACTTCTTCTGGGCCAGCGGAGTGTTGGTGGAGATCTTCAGGGTGGGAGCCGGGGCAGAGAACGGGGTGCCGCGGCCGGTGGAGAACAGGATCAGGTGTGCACCGGCGGCGGTCATGGCGGTAGCCGACACCAGATCGTTGCCGGGGCCGTACAGCATGTTCAGGCCCTTGGTCACCACAGGGTCGCCGTAGCCGATCACGTCCATGATGGGGGCAGTGCCGCCCTTCTGCACGCAGCCGCAGCTCTTATCCTCCAGCGTGGTGATGCCGCCCTGCTTGTTGCCCGGGGACGGGTTATCGTAGACGACCTCGTTGTGGCTGATGAAGTATTCCTTGAAGCCGTTGATCATGTGCTCGGCCTTGACGAAGACATCCTTGTTGATGCAGCGGTCCATCAGGAAGCCCTCGGCACCGAACATCTCGGGCACCTCGGTCAGCACGGTAGAGCCGCCGCGCTGGCCCATCATGTCGGAGAAGCGGCCGATGGTGGGGTTAGCGGTGATGCCGGACAGACCGTCCGAGCCGCCGCACTTCATGCCCACCACCAGCTCAGACACGGGGATGGGCTGGCGCTTGAACTGCCCGGCGTAGGCAGCCAGTTCCTTCAGGATATCGCGGGCGGCGGCAAACTCGTCCTCCACGTCCTGACAGGTCAGGAACTTCACGCGGTCATGATCGTACTCGCCCAGTTCCTCCACGAACTGATCGTGCTGCAGGTTCTCGCAGCCCAGATGCAGCACCAGAACAGCGGCGGCATTGGGGTGGCGCACCAGCGCAGCCAGCAGCTTGCGGGTCTGCGCGTGGTCATGGCCGGTCTGGCTGCAGCCGAAGGGATGGGTGAAGGTATACAGGCCCTCGATGGAGCCGGTGACCAGATCCTGATTGTCGTTGACGATCTTCTTGGCGATGTCGTTGACGCAGCCCACGGTGGGGATGATCCAGATCTCGTTGCGGATGGCGGCGCGGCCGTCCTTGCGGCGGAAGCCCATGAAGGTCTCGGGCTGCACTTTGGGCAGCGGAGCCAGATCGGGGGACGGATTGTAGCTGTACTCCACCTCACCGGAGAGGTTCGTGTGCACATTGTGGGTGTGCATCCAGGTGCCGGGCTCGGCGTCTGCGGTGGCGTGGCCGATGGGGAAGCCATACTTGATGACATTCTCGCCGTTCTTGATGGGCTTGACGGCCATCTTGTGGCCCTGAGGGATATCCTCCAGAGCAGTCACGGCAAGGCCGTCCACTTCCACCAGCGTGCCCTTGGCAATGGGATGCAGAGCAACGACCACGTTGTCGATGGGGCTGATATGAATTGCCTGCGGCATAGTTGTTCTCCTTATTGACAGTTCAAAGCACAAAAGGGCTGCTGCCCGAAGCAGCAGCCCTTTGATGTGCGGGTAATATTACAAGCTTACAGGCAGCTCTTGTAAGCGGCCTCGGCACCCTCGGTGCGGATCTTCTCCAGGTCAGCCAGAACTGCAGCCTCAAGGCCCTCGATCTTGGTCAGATCCTGATCCCACATCTGGGTGTTGGTCAGAACGGCGTGCACCAGCTGTGCAGCGGTGTCGTCCTTGTGTGCGTAGTAGAAGTCCAGAGCCCATGCGTCATCCTGGATCTTGTAGGTGTTGCCGGCGGGGCGCTTGCAGATCAGGCCGTCGGCGGTGCGCTCCTGAATGTCGTTGGAGTAGAATGCGATATAAGCAGCCAGAGACATGGTCAGGCACTTGGGCAGCTGCTTCTGCTCCTCGATGTAAGCCAGGAAGGAAGGCATGTTGCGGGCCTTCCACTTGGAGGTGGAGTTCAGGGAGATGCTCATCAGCTCGTGGTTGACGAAGGGGTTGTTGAAGCGGTCTTCCACAGCGGAAGCAAAGTCTTCCAGATCCTTCTTGTCCAGCGGCAGGGTGGGGATGATCTCCTCGTGCAGCATCTTGTTCATGAAGCTGCGGATGGTATCATTGTGCATGCAGTCACGCACGATGTCGAAACCGGCCAGGTATGCGCCCAGAACGAAACCGGTGTGGGCACCGTTCAGGATGCGGACCTTGCGCTTCTTATAAGGAGTGACATCGGGCACGACCATGACGTTGACGCCGGCCTTCTTGAACGGCAGCTTGTCCTCCAGACCAGCAGGGCCCTCGATGACCCAGACGCCGAAGACTTCGCCGACATCCAGAACGGTGTCGTGGTAGCCGTTGGCTTCTTCCAGAGCAGCCAGCTCCTGAGGATCGCGGATGCGGCCCGGAACGATGCGGTCCACCAGAGTGGAGCAGAAGGTGTTGGCGTTGTTCATCCAATCGATGAAGGCAGCGTCAAGGTTCCAGTCCTTTGCGTAGTTGTTGCAGCACTTCTTCAGCTCTTTGCCGTTGTTGTCGATCAGCTCGCAGGAGAGGATGACCAGACCCTTGTCAGCAGCGCCGTTGAATGCCTTGTAGCGCTCGAACAGCACGCGGGTCAGCTTTGCGGGGAAGCTGTTGGGAGGGACCTGGTCGAACTCGCTGTCGCCCTGGGTGTAGGCGATGCCGGCCTCGGTGGTGTTGGAGACGATGGTCTCCAGATCGGCAGAACGTGCCAGCTCCAGCACTTCGTCCCACTTGCCGTCGATGTAGGGGCACACACAGTCGGACACGCAGGAGATCACGCGCTTGGCATCGACCTTCTGGCCCTTCTCGCTGCCGCGCAGGTACAGGGTGTACAGGCCCTCCTGCTCGTTGATCCAGTCTGCCATCTGGGGGAAGTTGCCGATGGGCTGCACCAGCTTGACCTTGCCGTTGTAGCCGGCCTTCTCGTTTGCAATATCGTAGAAGTAGTCCACGAAGGCACGCAGGAAGTTGCCCTCGCCGAACTGCATGACCTTGACGGGCGCATCCTTCAGGATGTAGCCGTTATAGCCGGTGCCTTCCAGAACCTTGTAGTTCAAAGTTTCCATCTTGTTGATCTCCTTTATAAACTTGCTTTGCTCACCAGAAGGCCGCTTTGTCTGCCCTCTGTTCCTTATCCCTATTTTATGCTGTTGTATACAAATAAGTCAAGAGCTTTGTGCAATATTTTTAGCCCTAAGGTGACGATTTGGGGCATTTCCAGCGAAAAGCACAATTGTGTGCTAGAAAATTTGTCACTTTTTCAGTTGTATACATGCGCGTTTTCCGCTATACTAAAGGTAAGACAAACCTGCCCGTGCAGGCGGGTGTCCCGTTGTACACAAGGTTTGACGGATTTTTAACAAAACCATCAGAGAAAAGGAGTTATCGACCCATGAAAGCATTTATGGATAAGGACTTCATGCTCCAGTCTCCCACTGCTCAGCATCTGTACCACGACTACGCCGCTGGTATGCCTATCTGCGACTACCACTGCCACATTCCTCCCCGTGAGATTTACGAGAACCGCCGCTTTGACAATATCGCTCAGGTGTGGCTGGGCGGCCGCAACCCGGATGGCAGCTACTTCGGCGACCACTACAAGTGGCGCGTGATGCGTTCCAACGGTGTGCCCGAGGAGTACATCACCGGTGATAAGCCCGACCGCGAGCGCTTCCAGAAGTTTGCAGAGGCTCTGCCCATGGCCATCGGCAACCCGATGTACCACTGGACCAACCTTGAGCTGCACGTTTTCTTCGGCTACGACGGCGTGCTGAACGGCGACACCGCTGAGGAAGTGTGGAACCTGTGCAACGACAAGCTGCAGCACGATCCCAAGCTGACCGTCCGCGGCCTGATCGAGCAGAGCAACGTGGCCTTCATCGGCACCACCGATGACCCCATCGATGACCTGTACTGGCACAAGAAGATCAAGGAGGATCCCACCATCAAGTTCACCGTGGCTCCCTCCTTCCGCCCGGATAAGGCCCTCAACATCAGCAAGCCCGGCTTTGCTGAGTACATGGGCAAGCTGGCTGAAGTGGTCGGCAAAGAGAAGCTGGCCTGCATCGACTGCGTGACCGATGCCCTGACCAAGCGCATCGAGTTCTTTGCCGAGATGGGCTGCCGCGCTTCTGACCACGGCCTGGATTACATCCCCTACCGCGAGGCTTCCAAGGACGAGGTCAACGCCATCTACCAGAAGGTCATGGCCGGTGAGACCTGCACCACCGAGGAAGCAGAGAAGTACCAGACCTACATCCTGATCCATCTGGGTAAGCAGTATCATCGTCTGAACATTGCCATGCAGATCCACTACAACTGCCTGCGCAATGTCAACCGCCGCCAGTATGCAAAGTTCGGCCCCGATACCGGCTTTGATATGATCAATACTGCATCCTGCGGCGGCGAGATCGCTGCTCTGCTGAGCGCTCTGGATGAGACCAACGAGTGCCCCAAGACCATCATCTACAGCCTGAACCCTGCTGACAACGAGCAGATCGGCACCATTCTGGGCTGCTTCCAGAGCACCGAGGTGCCGGGCAAGATCCAGCATGGTTCCGCATGGTGGTTCAACGACCAGAAGATCGGCATGGAGAACCAGATGAAGAGCTTGGCAAACCTGGGCCTGCTGGGCAACTTTGTTGGCATGCTGACCGACAGCCGCAGCTTCCTGAGCTACACCCGTCATGACTACTTCCGCCGCATCCTGTGCAACCTGATCGGCCAGTGGGTCGAGGACGGCGAGTATCCCGATGACGAGAAGGCACTGGAGAAGATCGTCAAGGGCATCTGCTTCGACAATGCAAAGCGTTACTTCGCCCTGTAAGTCTTCCCCGTCTCTTTTATAAGACATGAAAACGCCCCCGGAACGGTTTCTGTTCCGGGGGCGTTTTGCGGTATCGGGGATTGGATCCAGGTTTTACAGGGCAGCCAGCGTCTTTGCGACGTTGTAGCCGAAGGTGACGCAGCGGCTGTGGCTCAGGCAGTTCTCGTTGTGGGGATAGGTGCCGGAGAACATGCTGCCGGACACATTGCCGATGGCGTACAGGCCCTCAATGGGCTGGGCCTCGGTGTTCAGCACTTCGCTCTTGTCGGTGATCTGCAGGCCGCCGGCGGTGCACAGAGCGGAAGCCATCTCCTTGGTGGCATAGAACGGAGCGGTGTCGATCTTGTGCATCATCTTGCCGGGGAAGTGGAAGTCGGTGTCCTCACCGGCGTCGCACATCTCGTTCCAGTGGTTGATGGTCTCGACGAAAGCGTCAGCGGGCACGCCCATCTTCTCGGCCAGTTCTTCCAGCGTGTCAGCCTTCAGGGCGTTATCGCTGGTGGCGGCACCGGCCCAGACTTCCTTGGGGCCGTAGCAGCTGGAGGACGGGGTCCAGATGCTTTCCAGAATGTCCATCACGTTGGCGTCCACGATGTAGTAATCGTAGGCACCCGGCTGCGCCTGAATGGCGTTTGCCAGATGGTTGTAAGCCTCATACTCGGCGGTGAAGCGCACGCCGCGCTTGTTCACGCGCAGGTAGGGCATCAGCTGCTCGGGGTCCAGCATCAGCGGGTGGGGGTACTCGTCCTCCAGTGCGCCGATGGCCTTGGCCATCTCGTGGCCGTCGCCGGTGTTGGTCTTGGTGCCGTTCATCCAGTGGCCCAGAGCCAGGTCGCGGGGGCGGCAGCAGGCGGCCAGCTTTTCGGGGTTGAACTCGTAGCCGCCGGTGGCCAGCACGACGCCCTTGGCGGTCAGGTACTTCACATAGCCGTTCTCACCCTTGACGATGGCACCCACGACCTTCTCACCCTCGGTGATCAGCTGCACAACAGGGGTGTTGAACAGCACTTCGGCACCGGCTGCGGTGATCTTCTCCTGCAGCTTTGCGCTGATCTCGTCGGTGGAGAGCGGGATGTTCATGGAGGTGTTCCAGCTGCGGGAGAGGCTCAGCTCATCGTAAGCAGCGGTGAACTCCGGGAAATCGCTGGCATTGAAGGTGAGGAAGTAGTTCTCCACGGGCACTTCCAGTTCGTCCAGGAACCAGTCCACCGCTTCGTCGCAGGTGTTGATCCACTTCTGGTAGATGGTCTGCTCGCCGCGGTAGGAGCAGTTGACCATGGCATCGTCCAGCCACTGCTTGGTGTCGAACTCCACGCCGAACTTCTTGTGCACGCGGTCGTGGAAGGCACCCATGGTGGCACTGCGCCAGGTGGGAGAAGCGCCCTTCTCCACGGCGACGGTCTTCAGGCCCTGCTCTGCGCAGGCCAGAGCAGCAGCCATACCGGCAGGGCCCTGGCCGCAGACCAGAACGTCCACGTTGACGGTGTCGGTGATCTCACTGTCGGCGATGGGGTCTGCCACGAAGGCAACTTCGCCCTGACCGGCAGCGGCAGCACCGCCCAGGTTCTCCTCGCAGGCGGGGAAGCTGCTCTGCACCTCGGCAGCAGGAGCCTCAGCAGGGGCCTCGGCAGCCACGCCCATGGCCTGCTGGATGCAGTTGGCGGCGGCTTCCTTCACGGCGGTGGAGGTGTAGGTGGCACCGGAAACGCCGTCGATCTCGGCGCTCTGGGCGTCCAGCAGCGCCTTCTGGAAGTCCTCGGCAGAGTTGCGGGCCAGGTCGATGGTCTCATTGGCGGTGTCCACGGTCACATCGGTGATGGCGTTTTCGGTGAAGGTCATGCTGACGGTCACTTCGCCCATACCGGTGGCCTTGGCGGTGTAGGTGCCGGGGGTGTAGACGGCGGCACCGGAAGCGGCGGCGGTGGAGGAGCTTGCGGAGTTATTGCAGGCGGTCAGGGCACCTGCGGTCACGCCGCTCATGGCAGCGGCGGCAGCCAGCTTCAGAAAGCCGGAGCGGGAGATCTTTTCCATAGTGTGGTACTTCCTTTCTTCTTTTCCTGTGTGTGTGTCCTGCTCTTGCATCGTGTGGGCAAAAGCATTATACTATGTACAGTTTAGCTTTTTGTTAAGATTTTGGCAATCAAATAAAAGTTAGCTTGGTACAAATTTCAGTTGTAGGAGGGACGCAGCCCATGGAGTATAAGCAGCTTGAGTTCTTTCTGGCTGTCTGCGAGCAGAAAAGCTTCAGCCGTGCAGCCGAGGTGTGCTATGTCAGCCAGCAGGCCATCAGCAAATCGCTGGCCAATCTGGAGCAGGAGCTGGGCGTACAGCTGTTCGTGCGCAATTCCGGCGGCGTGGCCCTTACCGAGGCCGGGCGGCTGTTCGAGCAGCAGGTGCGGCCGCACCTGAACGAGGGGGATGAGATCTTATTACAACTCCACCGCTTCCACGCCCAGCCCCAGCTGCGCATCGGGTATTTCATGGGCCTTCTGCAGGAGCTGCCGCCGCACTTTTTCCCGCAGTTCCAGCGCCTGCACCCGGAACTGAAGCTGCACTACCACAGCTACACGGACAACGAGCGCAGCCGCAGCTACCGCAACTATGACTGCGATCTGGTCATTACGACCTCGCCGCTGACCAGCAGCGATTTTGTCCAGCTGGCCCGGGCGGAAAGCGCCATCGGGGTGATCCTGTCGCGGGAGAATCCGCTGGCGCAGCGGGATGCACTGGCCCTTGCAGACCTGAAAAACATTCCGCTCATTACCCTGAACACCGAGAACCAGTCCCAGGCGCGGCTGCTGGAATGCCTGCAGAAATACGGCCTGACCGTGGACAGTGTGCTGGGCGATGCGGACTGGGAGCTGACCGTCGATCTTCTGCGGCAGGGATTCGTCTCTTTCTATGCGGGCAAGGAGAGCGCCCTGCCCGAAGATATTCTGAAGCGGAAGGTGAAGGACCTGCAGCTCAAATGGGAGTTCTACATCTACGGCAAGCGCGGACGCCGCGTGACCGCCGTGCAGCGGGAGCTCATCAAAGCCATTATGGCGGCAGTTGCCACGGAATAAACGCAAAAAAGCGGCCCCGGTTCAAACGCCGGGGCCGCTTTGCGGCAGCGGGAAAAATTACTTTGCCAGGCTGCTCAGCACGCTCTGGGCAGTGGAGGCGTCGGAATCCAGCAGGGTGGTATAGGCGGCCATGATGTCGCGGATGGCCTGCAGGTTATCCTTGGTCAGGGTGTAGGCCCTGGTGGAGCCGTCCTTGCCGGTGAAGGTGGCGGTGACGCTCTTGGCGGCGGCCCACTCGGTCAGATACTCGGCGTGGTCGTCCATGGCGAAGAATTCAAAATCGAACCAGGATTTGAGGTCGGCGTCATAGCCGCCGTCATACTGGTCGTCGCAGGTGAAATTGTAGGTGCTGTCCTTGGTCTCCACGCGGATGGACTGCAGCTCCATCTTCTGGGTGGAAAAGCAGCTCATGCCCAGCGTGAGGGAGACCGTGGCGTCGTCCTGCGAAAGGAACAGGTAAGGGTACAGCCCGCAGGAAGCGCTGCTCAGGCTTGCGTCCTCGTAGGGGCTGGAGACCTGCCAGCCCCGGGCGTCGCTGTTGTAGACGACGCTCAGTTTGGACAGGGCAGCGCGCAGCTGTGCATCGGAGGCGTTCGTGACCGAGAGCGCTTCCGGCGCGGGCAGCGCGGCGGGGCTGAGGGCCAGTGCAGAGGCACCGCCCGCCAGCAGGGCGGCCGTGCACACACCGGCGAGAAGACGCTTGGACCATGCAGGCAGTTTCATAAAAACAGGGCTCCTTTCCAGTTCCATTGCCATGCGGCAGCGGGGTTCTTTGCCCTGAGTATAGCAGGCGGACGGCCACTGCGGCCGGGAACTGCACGAAAGGCCCGCAGAACGACACGAAACGACTTTTTTACACCTGATGGGCTTCCAGCCAGTCGGTCATCTGCTGGGCAATGCCCTTGATGCTGCCGTCCTCGAAGGGCACCTTCAGCCCGGCAGTCTGGAGCAGCTCAGTGTAGCTGGCAAGACCGGCGCGGCGCACCAGCTTCAGATAGCGCTGCCATGCGTCCTTGTGGTCGGTAAGGCTCAGCAGGAAGAACTGCAGGGCCGCCATGGTGGAAAGGCAGTAGTCGATATAATAGAACGGGCATTCATAAATGTGCAGCTGACGCTGCCAGCCTGCACCGCGGCCATAGAAAGGCAGATCGGCAAAGTCGATCCACGGGCGGTACTTCTTTTCCAGCTTGAGCCACTCGGCGTTGCGCTCATCCGGCGTCAGGTCCGGGTTCTGGTACATGATGTGCTGGAACTCGTCCACCTCACACCCGTAGGCCAGGAACACGAAGCTGTCCTCGGCGTGGAGCAGGGCATATTTATCGGTGTCCTTGCCGAACAGCAGGTGGTGCCAGGGTGCGGTGAGGAATTCCATGGCCATGGAATGGATCTCAGCACTCTCCATGCCGGGGCACTCGAGGTCGGCGGGGACCTCCGGGTTGCGCTCGGCCACATAGCCTTCAAAAGCGTGGCCGCACTCGTGGGTCAGCACATCCACATCGCCGGAGGTGTTGTTCCAGTTGGCGAAGATAAAGGGGGCCTTGTAGCTGGGCAGGCTGGTCATATAGCCGCCGGACATCTTGCCGGGGCGGCTCTCCACGTCGAACAGCTCGTTGTCCTGCATAAAGTCGATGAACTCGGCCGTTTCCGGGCTCAGCTCGTGGTACATGGTGCGGGCGGCGCTCATGCGGGCTTCGTAGCCGGGGATGGGCTTGGGGTTGCCGTCCTTGAACATGATGGGCAGGTCGGTGAAGGTGGGGTGGGCGATGCCGGTGCGTTTGGCGCGCATGGCCATGACCTTCTGCAGCTGGGGCACCACATCGTTTGCCACCTGGTCGCGGAACTTCTTGATCTCCTCGGGACCATAGCCGATGCGGTTCATACGCACATAGGAAAGTTCGCTGTAGTCCTTATAGCCCAGAACCTTGGCCTGTGCGTTCAGATTTTTGACGATCTCACCGTACAGCGCATCCAGTTCATCGCGATGCGCGTCGAAGTAACCGGCTTCGGCCTCGTAGGCGGCGCGGCGCACGGCGGGGTCGAGGTCCTCTTTGTAGGGGCCCAGCTGCGGGATGGTGAGCTGCTTGCCGTCCAGTTCCACCAGTGCGCCGCCGTAGATCTGCTGGTATTTGCTCACCAGTGCATTGAACTGCTGCTGCAGTTCGACGGTGCGGTCGTCCATGCTGAGCACGGCGTTCTTCATGCCGGCCACACAGGTAGTGCCGAATTTTGCCGTCAGGGCGTCCACATGCGGGTTTGCGAGGAAGGCGTGGCTGATCTCCACGCTAGCGTTGGTCACGGCGGGGCCGTTGGCGTCAAAGAAGTCCTGCTCGGCCTTCCAGTATGCGTCGCGGGTGTCGCAGGTGTAGTGGATGTTAGCCAGCTGAGAAGCCGTGTTGTACTCGGCAAAAGCTTCGCTCTGCTCATAGTAAAGCGCTACAAGGGCGTCGCCGTCCGGTGCGGCAGCAGCCCTGGCGGCCAGCTCTTTGCAGCGGGCCAGCAGGGCGTCGATGTCCGGGCGGGTATAGGGCATTTCATTGAATTTCATGGGGGAACATTCCTTTCCGGGAGAAAACTCCACATTATAAATGTCAGGTTCATCTTACCACGTTCTGCGGCAAATGAAAAGGGGACGCAGGGCAAAACCCGGCAGATGCTATGCACATGCACCAAAATTTGACGATGCATTTTGGCAAAGTTGTCCACGCGAGTGATTGCAAGACTGCCGCAAAAGGACTATAATAAAAGTATCAACAGAGTAAGACCATGTGCGTTAAGTGCCGCATCAACGGGGAGTTGTGCTGTGGACGAAGGTGTACCCGCGGTGCATGGTCTGCATCCCGCTGCTGCATGGACTTGGGTGCAGGCGAGACGGTCTGCCGCCTTGCCCGGAAGTGAAAGTTGTTGGATTCACGCCCTCCTTTGTGCGGTTTGTCACAGGGAGGGCGTTTCTATTTGGTTAGACTGCCCGCCCGGTATTCCTTTTATAAGGAGGACAGTTGATATGAACGACTCGAAAACTTCCGTCCGTACCCTCACCATGCTGGCCCTGCTGGTGGCCATGAGCATCGTGTTCAGCCGGGTGCTGAGCATCTCCACCGGCTTTGTGCGGTTCAATCTGGGCAGCCTGCCGGTGCTGCTGGCGGCCCTGCTGTTCGGCCCGTGGGCAGGCTTTGCCGTGGGGGTGGTGGCCGACATGATCGGCGGCGTGCTGGCCGGTTACGCCATCAACCCGCTCATCACGCTGGGCGCAGGTGCCATCGGCCTTGTGGCGGGGTATGCATGGCAGAAGCTGCCTAACCTGCGCACCGGTCTGCGGCTGCAGATCAGTGTGCTGCTGGGTCATTTTGTGGGCTCCATGGTCATCAACTCGCTGGCCCTGCGCATCTTCTACGGTTACGCATGGAGCGTGCTGCTGACCCGCATCCCGAACGCGATCGTGCTGGCGGCGGTGAACACCGTGCTGCTGCGCATTTTGCTGGAAAATCGCAGCCTGATGAAGCTGGCGAAGAAGTAACGATTCGCTGGGCCGGGTTTCCCGTGCAGAGCGATTCCGCGTAGGGCAGATTTAATGGCTTTTATAAAAAACATTGCCGCCGGATATGTTCTCTTTTGATGGCAAAAGAGAACCAGAAAACCACCAGCGATTTCGACGCGCTGGACCCACGAATCACGGGCTGCTCGCCCTTGATAATCCCAAAGAAGAAAGGCTCCATACAAAAAATCCAAATCGCTTCGCTAGAGGATTTTTTGTGTTCCGCCGATTTAGAGTCGCTACGCGACGAGCCGTGAGGATAAGCTTGAGCTCTATCTGCTGCGCGACAGCCGCAGGCTGACAGCAGCATATGCAGTTGACCGTTATAACCCCTACCCGTGAAAAAAGTAAATCCGAAACGACCGCAGTCGTTTCGGATTTACAAATTATAAAAATATTATTTCCGCTGAATATGCCCAGAGTGAAACGGAGGGCATTCTAAATCGTGACCTTAAAAAGAGGCAGTACCTATGAACTACGAACAAGCCCTGCAATACATCCATGCCGTTCAATGGGCCGGCCATAAGCCCGGCCTGACCCGCACCCGCACCCTGCTGGCCGCCCTGGGCGACCCGCACAAGCAGCTGAAATTCGTGCACATCGCGGGCACCAACGGCAAGGGCAGCACCGCCGCCATGGTGGCCTCCTGCCTGCAGGCAGCGGGCTATCGGGTGGGCCTGTACACCTCGCCCTTCATCAACCGCTTCAACGAGCGCATTCAGGTGAACGGAGAGCAAATTTCGGATGACGCGCTGGTGCGGCTGGTGGAGCAGGTGCAGCCTGCCGCCGACGCCATGCAGGATGTGCCCACCGAGTTCGAGATCATCACGGCGCTGGGCATGCTCTATTTTGCCCAGCAGAAGTGCGATATCGTGGTGCTGGAAGTGGGCCTCGGCGGCACGCTGGACTCCACCAATGTCATTGACCCGCCGGCGTGCGCGGTCATCACGGCGCTGGGCATGGACCATGTGAAGGAGCTGGGCCCCACCATCGCGGACATTGCCGCCGCGAAGGCGGGCATCATCAAAGAGGGCTGCCCGGTGGTGAGCTACGGCGGCGTGCCGGAAGCGGACGCCGTGATCCGCCGCGTCTGTGCTGAGAAGCATGCCGCCCTGACGGAGGTGGATTTCAACAAACTGCAGTACGATGGTGGAAACCTCGATGCGGTGGAGTTCGACTTCGACGGGCTGAACGGTGTGCGCCTGCCGCTCATCGGCAGCTATCAGCCGCGCAACGCCGCGCTGGCCATCACGGCGCTGCGGGTGATGCGTGCCCATGGCTGGAACATCCCGGAGAGCGCCATCCGCACCGGCCTTGAGACCGTAAGCTGGCCGGGCCGCTTCGAGCTGCTGCGGCATGCCCCGGCCTTCCTGCTGGACGGCAGTCACAACGCCCACGGGATGCGCGCCACCGTGCAGAGCCTGAAAGACCGCTTCCCCGGGCAGAAGTTCGTCTTTTTGATAAGCATCATGGCGGACAAGGATGTGGACGAGATGCTCAGCCTGCTGGCCCCGCTGGCGGTGCGGTTCGTGACGGTGGCGGCGCACACGCCCCGCGCCATGCCTGCCGAAACGCTGGCACAGCATATCCGCCATTACGGCTGCACGGCAGAAGCCGCGGCGTCCATCGAAGCGGGTGTGGCCCGTGCGGTGGAACTGGGCGGCAAAGGCCCGGTGTGCGCGCTGGGGACGCTGTATTTTTCCGGCGATGTGCGGAAGGCGTTTGCGGAACTTGTGAAGGGCTGAAGATTTAAAATGGCTCCGCGTGCGCTGCGCCATCATCAGCGGAAAAATTATTTTTAATATTGCAAATCAGGAAGATCTGCGGATCTTCCTGATTTGCTTTTTCACGGGAAAGGTCGTAACGGCAAACGGTATTTGCTGACGCTGGCTCCCTGCGGGAGCATTCGCGTCAGCATGAAAATATGCTGTTGCCCTTGCGTTTCGTCGCGTAAGCGACTTGAAATCGGCGCAACACAAAAAATCCTTTAGCGAAGCGACTTGGATTTTTTGTATGGAGCCCAACAGCATTGGGGTTACTAGGGGCGAGTAGCCCCTAGTTTGCAACGGCGACGACCGCGGCCAGTGGCCGAAACAGGGAGGAGCTGTTGGGGCAGCGGCCTGCAGAATGCGAGTGCCGTCCAAGGCACGAAGCAGACGCAGGGAGCCGCAACCCGCCGCCTCCCGCGCCTCGAAAGTAGCGGAGACCTTGCCGCGCTGAACACGCGGCATTTGCTGCGCAAACCGGTCTGCGGCTTAAAAGCCCCACTGGGGCTTTCATGCCCTGCGGGCACCGCCGTCCTTTCTGGTTCTCTTTTGGCACGCAAAAGAGAACATATCCGGCGGCAATGCCTTTTGCAAAAGGCGCAAAATTTCAGACACGCGACTACGCTCTGCGCGGGAAGCATCTTCCGATAACAAAAAGAAAAAGCGGTGACTCGTGCAGGTTGAGTCATCGCTTTTCTTGCCCTTTGCAGGGCAGGCAGGGTAAATGATAAGAAGGTAAATGAAGAAAATAGCAGTTTCAGAACAAAGGTGCCCGGGGTGAGCGCAGACCGCTCTGAGAAGCCAATGTATCCAACGCGACGCCTTTGTTGGATACAACATACCACGTTTCAAAAAGAATTACAAGCCCTTTTTTCAAATTTTCACCAAAAACATGCGAAAAATCGCATTTTCGGTGAAACGCACAAATTTAACAAAAAGTTCCCAGCAAACTGACGAACAAGCCCAAATGTACCGGGAACACCGACGGCGTGCAAAAGATCCACAGGGGATGCGCAGTTCTTTACAAGAGCAGAATGGTGTGTTAAGATGGATGCATAATGGATAGGTCTGCGGCTTGCGGCAGACGGGAGGGGACGGAGCAGAGGGCTCCGGACCGGGAAAGGAGTATTTTTTAAATGGCAGAACAGGTTGTCAGCGGGGCAAAAGCGCCGCTGTTCGGCGGCAGAAAACCGCTGTTTACCCAAAAGGAACTGCTGCGGCTGACCGGCCCGCTGCTGGTGGAGCAGCTGCTGGAAGTGACCGTTGGCATGGCCGATACCATGATGGTGTCCCGCTGCGGCGAGGCGGCCATCTCGGGCGTCAGTCTGGTGGATATGATCAACCAGCTCATCATCGTGCTGTTTGCGGCGCTGGCCACCGGCGGCGCGGTGGTGGTGAGCCAGTTTCTGGGCGCGCGGGAGCAGAAGGACGCCGACCGGAGTTCCGGCCAGCTGATCCTGCTCAGCGGTGTGTTCGGCGTGCTGGTGGGCGCGGTGTGCTTCTTCTTTGCGCGGCCCATGATCCGGCTGTGCTACGGCTCCATTGCGCCGGACGTGCTGGAGGCCAGCGTGCTGTACTTAAAGATCATCGCTCTGAGCTACCCGTTCCTGGCGCTTTATAACGGCGGCGCGGCGCTCTACCGCAGCATGGGCAACTCGAAAATTTCCATGCAGATCAGCATCCTGATGAACATCATCAACATCGTGGGCAACGCGGTGTGCATCTTCGGGTTGAAGATGGGCGTGGACGGCGTCGCATGGCCCAGCGTCATCTCCCGTGTGGTGGCGGCCGTGCTGATTTTGGGCAAGTGCTACCAGAAGGGTCAGGCGCTGAATGTGCCCAAAACCACCCGACTGGACGCCCGCATGACCAAACGCATCCTCGGCATCGGCATCCCGTCGGCCTTTGAGAACAGCCTGTTCCAGGCCGGACGCATCCTGGTGGTGAGCATGATCTCCGCCTTTGGCACCGTGCAGATCGCGGCCAACGCCGTGGCCAACAACCTCGACGGTATGGGCTGCATCCCCGGCCAGGCCATTGGCCTTGCCATGATCACGGTGGTGGGCCGCTGTGTGGGCGCAGGCGACAGCGAACAGGCCATCTATTATACCCGCAAGCTCACAGGGTGGGCCTACATTACCATGGGCGTCTTCAACGGTGCCATCCTCATCTTCCTGCCGCAGCTGGTCAATATCTATGCGCTGTCCGGCGAGACCATGGTGCTGGCCGAAACGCTGGTGCGCATCCACGCGGGCTGCGCCATCTTCCTGTGGCCGGTGTCCTTCGTGCTGCCCAACGCCCTGCGTGCCGCCAACGACGTGAAATTCACCATGCTGGTGTCCATCCTGAGCATGGCGGTGTGGCGTCTGGGCTTCAGCTATCTGCTGTGCGTGCAGCTGGGCTGGGGTGCTGTGGGCGTGTGGATCGCCATGGTCATCGACTGGGTGTGCCGCGTCATCTGCTTTGTGGCCCGCTTCCGCAGCGGTGTATGGAAGAACAAATATCACGCATAACTATAAAAGGAGAAGTGCATGAAACTCATCAGCTGGAACGTCAACGGCCTGCGCGCCTGCCTGACCCACGGCTTTGCCGAGAGCTTTGCGCAGTTGGACGCCGACATCTTCTCGGTGCAGGAGACCAAGATGCAGCCCGGTCAGGCCGACTTTGCCCCGGACGGCTACACCGAGTACACCTATTCGGCCGAGAAAAAGGGCTACTCCGGCACGGCATGCTGGTGCCGTGAGGTGCCGCTGGCCGTGACTATGGGCATCGGCATCGAGCAGCACGACCACGAGGGCCGGGTGCTGACACTGGAATACCCGGGGTTCTATCTGGTGAACTGCTACACCCCCAACAGCCAGGACGGCCTGAAGCGGCTGGACTACCGCATGGAGTGGGAGGACGCCTTCCGGGCCTACCTGCTGGCGCTGGATGCGAAAAAGCCGGTGATCCTGTGCGGCGATCTGAACGTGGCCCACAGGGAGATCGACATCAAGAACGACAAGACCAACCACATGAGTGCAGGCTTCACCGATCAGGAGCGCGGCAAGATGACCGAACTGCTGGACGCAGGTTTTGCCGACAGTTTCCGCCTGCTGCACCCGGATGAGGTGAAGTACAGCTGGTGGAGCTACCGCTTCCACGCCCGGGAGAAGAACGCGGGCTGGCGCATTGATTACTTTATCGTTTCCCGCCGCATCGCCGAAAAAGTGCGTGCGGCCGAGATCCACAACGAGATCTTCGGCTCGGACCACTGCCCGGTGGAGCTGGACATCGACCTGTAAGCTTTTTCAGAAAGAATCGCCCTCTCAGCCAAAGCCCATCGGCTTTGTCAGCTCTCCCAGAGGGAGAGCCAAGAAAAAGGAGAAGCTATGCTCAAGAATTATCTGCTGGTGTTTTTCATTTCCATGGTGCCCATCATTGAGCTGCGCGGTGCCATCCCCATCGGGCTGGGCATGGGCCTGCCGGTGCTGCCCACTTATCTGGTGTGCGTCATCGGCAACATGATCCCGGTGCCGTTCATCTACCTGTTTGCCCGCAAGTTCCTCATCTGGGGCTATCACAAGCCCCTCGTCGGGCCCATCTGCCGCTTCTGCATCAACAAGGGCGAAAAAGGCGGCCGTGCGCTGGAAGCCAAGGCGGGCCGCGGCCTGCCGCTGGCGCTGCTGCTGTTCGTGGGCATCCCGCTGCCGGGCACGGGTGCATGGACCGGAACGCTGGCGGGTTCCATCCTGGATATGAAGTTCAAGGACGTGGTCAAGGCCTGCATGGGCGGTGTGCTGCTGGCGGGCGTCATCATGGGTCTGGCCAGTGCGGGCCTGCTGGGCGCACTGAGCAGCCTGTTCTCGGTGGGCTGAGCCGATTAGCAGCAAAGAACAACAATTGACAATGGTATTTTGCCCTTGAGTGTGCTACAATAAAAAGTGTTTTGAAACCGGCGGCGCAAAGCCCCGGACAGAAAGGAACGAGAAAGATCATGGATCAGGCACTGAATCAGAAAATCGACGCATACATTGCGCAGAACAAAGAGCAGCTGCTGAAGGATATCGCCGCTCTGGTGGCCATCAACAGCGTGGAAGGCACCCCCGAGGAGGGTGCACCCTTCGGCGCAGGCCCGCGCGCAGCGCTGGATAAGACGCTGGAGCTGGCAGCCGGTATGGGCTTTGCCACCCGCAACTGCGAGAACTACATCGGCTACGCCGAGCTGGCCGGTAAGGACCCCGAGAAGTATCTGGCTACCATCTGCCATGTGGACGTGGTGCCCGTGGGCAACGGCTGGACCGCCGACCCCTTCACCATGCGCATCAAGGACGGCTGGCTGCTGGGCCGCGGCGTGGCCGACGACAAGGGCCCCATGGTGGCTACCCTGTATGCCCTGAAGTTCCTCAAGGAGCAGGGCTATGAGCTGCGCTACCCCATCCGTGCGCTGGCAGGCACCAACGAGGAGACCCACATGCAGGATGTGGATTACTACCTGAAGAACTACCAGGCCCCGGCCTTCTGCTTCACCCCGGATGCGGAGTTCCCGGTGTGCAACGGCGAAAAGGGCCTGTTCGGTGCCAAGATCGTCAGCCCGGTGTGCAACGGTGTGATCGTGGACTTTGAGGGCGGTGTGGCCAACAACGCCGTGCCGGACCGCGCCAGTGCACTGGTCAAGACCGATATCTCCAAGCTGAAGAATGCCCCCAACATCACGCTGGAACCGGAAGGCGACGGCGTGCGCATCCGCGGCTGGGGCAAGTCCGGTCATGCCGCCATGCCGGAAGGCACCGTGAACGCTATTGGTCTGGTGGCAAACTACCTGCTGGACAACGGCCTGTGCAACGACGCCGAGCGCGCTTATCTGGAAGCCATCCGCAAGCTGCACGCTTCCACCGCAGGTGAAGGTCTGGGCATCAACTGCGCCGACGGCCCCTTCGGCCCGCTGACCGTCATCGGCGGCCGCATCTATATGCAGGATGGCCGCATTTATCAGACCATGGACAGCCGCTTCCCCACCTGCACCAACGGCGAGACCATGGAAAAGCAGATCCGCGCTGCTCTGGGCGACGGTGCCGAGCTGCAGGATGTGACCGCTGCCGAGCCGTTCTATATTGAAGCCGACAGCCCGGCCATCCAGGCCTGCATCAACACTTACAATGAGGTCACCGGCGAGAACGCCAAGCCCTTCACCATGGGCGGCGGCACCTACGCCCGCCACTTCCCCTATGCGGTCAGCTTTGGCCCGGAGCAC
>OCHL01000638.1_pt1 | contig 29798 bp, 28 predicted proteins | sample 1538421 | NCBI WGS metagenome assembly OCHL01 (sample SAMN04571690, study PRJEB22368) | human gut metagenome | biome: human gut; material: stool | host: Homo sapiens | place: Luxembourg | collected 2012-06-01 | reverse complement strand
ATCATGCCGCTCTCGATGGTGTAGAATTTAAACTGCGGTGCATGGCCGAAGTGCGGGAAAACCTGGCCGTTTTGATAGGGAATTGCAATTTTCATGGTAGTGCTCCTTTATCTGTCATTACCCATGATTATAGGGGATTGGCGGGAAAAAGGCAACAGTCTTGGCTATTTTGCAAAATACGGATAGAGCTTTGCAGCAGAATGCGGTATAATGATAAAAAGGCTGTGGGCCGCTACGGCCTGTTTTTCAGCCGGTGAGGTACATATACGATGACATATATTCAGCATTATGACGCCCCGTTGGGCCGTATCCTGCTGGCGGCGGACGAGGTCGGGCTGACCGGGCTGTGGTTCGACGGCGCGAAATATTTTGCCGACGGACTGCCCGCCGAGCATACCGAACGGGAAACGCCGGTCCTTTCCGAGGCCCGGCGCTGGCTGGACCTTTACTTTGCGGGGCGGGAGCCGGGCTTTCTGCCGCCGCTGCACCCGGCTGGCTCGGCGTTTCAGCAGGCGGTGTGGGCGCTGCTGCTGCAAATTCCCTACGGGCAGACCGTGACCTACGGTGAGCTCGCGCGGCAGCTTGCGGAAAAGCAGGGAAGGCCCCGGATGTCCGCACAGGCCGTGGGCGGCGCTGTCGGGCATAACAAAATTTCCATTATCATTCCGTGCCATCGCGTGGTCGGCACCGGCGGCAGCCTGACCGGATATGCCGGAGGCATTGACAGAAAGGTAAAGCTGCTGGCGCTGGAGCAGGCCGACATGACCCGCTTCTTTGTGCCCAAAACGGGCACGGCGCTGCTATAATTTGTACAGTTGATTACAAAATGTCATACCGTGATAAAGGAAGGCACAAATTATGAAACACCGCATTGTGACCGCTGCGCAGATGAAGGAGATCGAGCGTGCAGGCAACGCCCACGGCTTGCCCTATCTGCAAATGATGGAAAACGCCGGGCTGGCCGCCTACAACCAGCTGCGGGCGCGCCTTCCGCTGGGCGGGGCGTTGCTCATCGTCTGCGGCAAGGGCAACAACGGCGGAGACGGCCTTGTGATGGCCCGCGCCGCCGCCCAAGATGGCTGGCGCGTGGCCGTCCTGCTGGCCGAGGGCGACCCTAAAACGCCCGATGCCATGACGAACTATGCACGCCTGGCAGACCTGCCGGTCACCAAATGCCGCGATGCGGCAGCGCTGGCAGGACAGTCCTTTGACGCCGTCGTGGATGCTTTGTATGGCACCGGGTTTCACGGCAGCCTTCGCCCGGCCGGGCTGGCTGCCTGTGCGCTGATGAATCGTCAGCGGGAAAGCGGCGCATTCGTGCTGGCCGTCGATCTGCCCAGCGGCATCAACACCGATACGGGTGAGGCCGCCGAGGGGGCCGTCCGCGCAGACCTGACCGTGACGTTTGACAGCTGCAAGCCCCTGCACACAGCTCCAAGCTCCGCACCCTTCTGCGGTGAGATCGTCTGTGCCGACATCGGCATCCGGGACGAATGGCACCCGGCAGGTCTTGCACAGCTTTAAACTTACAAAAAAGCACTTTCCCTTATATTTGCATTGCAAATAAAGGAAAGTGCTTTTATCTTGCTCACTAGGGGGGGACTATAGCAACCGCTGCGATTCCAAAATCGATAGGGTAAAAGCCCTCCATACACAACTTCGCTAAATCAAAGTTTAGCGAAGGGCAGGGAAAGGCTCCACACTTTTCCGCAATTTTGCGGGTTTTTATTATACCTCTTTTTACACCTTCAGCATCCTGTATCCAATGCCGATATGCGTCTGGATATACTGCGGCGAATCCGGCTCGGATTCCAGCTTTTTGCGCAGCGTAGCCATAAAAACACGCAGCGAGGCCACATCATTGTCCCAAGAACTGCCCCAGACTTCGTGGGTGATATAAGTATGGGTCAGCACTTTGCCGCAATTCTTGGCCATGACGCAGAGCAGCCTGTACTCGATGGGCGTCAGGTGCAGTTCCTGCCCTTTCAAGGTGGCACAGCCAGCCGCAAAATCAATTTGCAGATCACCGTTGGTAAAAACCGAACAACCGGCGGCGTTTTGCAGCATCGAGATGCGGCGGAACGTTACCCGCAGCCGCGCCAGCAGCTCCTCTACCGAGAACGGTTTCGTCAGGTAGTCGTCGGCGCCGCTGTCCAAGGCTTCGATTTTATCGCTGTCCTCGCTGCGGGCACTGATAACGATGATGGGCATCGCTGACCAACTGCGAATACGGCGAATCACCTCGATACCGTCCAGATCAGGCAGACCAAGATCCAACAGCATCACATCCGGTGCATGGATCGTTGCCTGTTGGAGTGCTTCGGACGCAGTAGCCGCCGCAATGTACTTGTAATCCTGCGTTTTCAGTGTCGTGGTAATCAGGTTGCGGATAGGCGCATCGTCCTCCACAACCAGAATCAAGGGTTTATTCATGCAAAGAAACCTCCCCAAGGGGCAGTGTAAAAGTAAAGATGCAGCCGTGCGGCTTATTGTCGGACAGTGTAATGGTGCCGCCGTGGGCTGCGATGATCGTGCGGCATAAGGCCAGTCCCAGCCCAAGGCTGCGGCGGCTGTCCGAAATGCGTTTTTCCCCGGTGGAGAACATTTCAAAGACCTTTTCTTTTGCTTCGTCGGGAATACCGGGGCCGTCATCACTTACCCGAATTACGGCGCTTTCCCCCTGCGCCGCAGCGGAAAGGACAATGTGCGACCCGGCAGGCGTGTATTTGATGGCATTATCCACCAGATTGATCAGGACCTGCACAACCAGCTTGGCATCCATGTGCGCCAGCAGCAGATCATCGTCCATCTGTACAGTAATCGTGTGCTGCCCGCTGTGCCGGTTGGTATGGCGCAGGGCTTCTTCAAACACTTCACTTACTAACTCTGTAGAGATGGACAGATTCATCCGCCCATCCTCAATGCGGGAGATGGAAAGAATGTTCTCCACCAGATTGATGAGCCACATAGAGTCGTCGTAGATGTCCAGAAACGTTTGCTTGCGGGTGGGGTCGTCCATCTTCTCATAGTTGCTGATGAGGTTGGAGGCATTGCCGGAAATGGATGTCAGCGGGGTACGCAGGTCGTGGGAAATCGTGCGCAGCAAATCGGCGCGCAGCTGTTCATTCTTGGCGCGGACGGCAGCGCGCTCTTTCTCCTCGGCATTGCGGATATTCTGAATCGCCAATGTGACCGTAATGATGGAAACGATCAGCATAATGGCAAAGGTGACAGGGTAGCCGCGCTCGTATGCGTGCAGCGTCAGGCGGGGCTCTGTAAAGCAAAAATTGAAAAGAAGCACGCTGGAAAACGAGCTTAAAAAGCCGTAGAAATAGCTTTTGGTAAAAAGCGAGGTCAGCAATGTCCCCAGAATATACACCGATATGATATTTTTGGTAAAAGAGAAATACCAGAAAATATTGCCGATGCCGGTTGCAGCGGTCAGAATCAGCACCGTGATCAAAAGATCCTTTGCCTGTCGGACGGCCTGCTCTTTCATTGTATCGGGAGATGGCTTTTTAATATTCACAGCAAATCCTCCCTTCTGAAGGGTATCATACCATATTTCGGGCGGCATTACCAGCGCCGGAAGCCTTCACGCCGCTCAAATTGTGCGCGGCGAACGCTGCGCCAGAACGCATCACATTGGACACCAATAAAAACAAGAAAAAGTCCTGCGGCCAGAAACAGCAAAATCAGCAGTGCCGTTCTCAAATGAACCACTTCCCTTGCAAACGATCAGATATGAAAGCACCGGCTCAGGGCCTTGCCCTCGCCCAGCACCAGCAATGTGCCGTCACCGGGCAGAACCGTGTCCGAGTCAATGTTGACGTCGGCAATCCCGTTGCGCTTGATGCCCAGAATGTTGATGCTGTATTTCTTGCGGATATTGATGTCGCCAACGGTCTTTCCGATCCACGCGGACGGCACAGATACTTCCAGAATGGCGTGGTCGTGGTCCAGCTCGATATAATCCAGCACATGGTCGGACCCATAGCGGATGGCCGCCCACTTGGCCAGCTGCTTTTCCGGGTAAAGCACCTCATCCGCACCGTTGCGCAGCAGAAATTTAGCCTGCACATCCCGTTCCGCACGGGAGACGACCATTTTTGCGCCCAGCTCCTTCAGCAGGGAAGTGGTTTCGAGTGAGCTCTGAAAGTTTCCGCTGATCGCCACAATACAGACATCAAAATTGCGGACGCCCAACGCCTCCAAGAATTCCGCGTTGGTGCTGTCGCCGATTTGGGCGTTGGTCACAATGCTCAGAACGGCGTTGACGCGTTCCTCGTTTTCGTCCACCGCCATGACCTCATGGCCGAGCTTGTTCAGCTCCTCTGCGATGTGGCGGCCAAATCGACCCAACCCGATCAGTAAAATAGATTTCATGGTATGTACCTTTCTTTATCCTACGGTGATGCGTTCCTGCGGCAGCCGTGCCACGCTGCTTTTGCTGCCGGAGAGCGCTGCATAAATCATAGTCAGTCCGCCGACGCGCCCAATGAACATCAAGAAAATTAAAATCCCCTGCGAGACGATTCCAAGATGCGGTGTCAACCCCAGAGACAGCCCTACGGTAGCAATGGCCGAGGTCGTTTCAAACAGACATTCGGACAGCGGCAGCGTCTCCACCGTGCTGATGACAAACGCTCCCGTCAGCGAAAGGACGAGATACAGTGTAAAAATAGCTGCGGCATCATGGACCGCTTTTTCTTCCATCCGCCGCCCGAACATTTCGGGGCTTTTCTGCCTGCGGAATACAGCAAACGCATTGGCGACAAGCACTGCCGCCGTTGTTGTCTTGATGCCGCCCGCCGTAGAACCCGGTGAACCGCCGATGAACATCAGCAGAATGGTAAGGCCGCGCCCGCTGCTGGACAGTGACGTATAGTCTGCCGTATTGAATCCCGCTGTTCGGGGTGTTACGGACTGGAACAGCGAGAGCAGCAGCCGCTCCCGCAGTGTGCTGCCTTTGAATTCAAAGCAGAAAAAGTATAGCGTTGGCAGCAAAATTAAGAGCGCTGTTGCCGTCAGAATAACTTTGCTCTGCAGCCGATAGCGATGAAAGCAAAGCCGATTGGTCCGCACGTCATCCCATGTCAGAAAGCCGATGCCGCCCACAACAATCAGGGCGGAAATCGTCAGGTTGATAACCGGGTCTGCGCGATATGCGGTCAGCGAGACAAAAGGCATGTCGGGGGTACCCATTAAATCAAAGCCCGCATTGCAGAAAGCGGAGACGGAATGAAAAACGGCTTTCCATATCCCGGAAACGCCGAAATCCCGGCAGAAAACCGGGAGCATACAAAGCGCGCCGATTCCTTCTATCATCAAAGAGGCACGGATCACAAAGCCTGTCAGCCGCACAATGCCGCCGACTTTGGGGGCGGACATAGCTTCCTGCATCCGCCCGCGCTGGGACAGGGAAATGCGCCGGCCTGATAAAAGCGAGAAAGACGCGCCGACTGTAATCACGCCCAAGCCGCCGATTTGAATCAGCACCATCAACACGGCCTGACCGAACGCTGACCAGTGAGAAGCTGTATCCCGCACAACCAGCCCTGTGACACAGACGGCGGAGGTTGCTGTGAATAATGCCTCATGGAAAGGGGTGACGGTGCGCTCCTGCGCAGAAATCGGCAGCATCAGAAGTGCCGCCCCGATAAGGATAACCGCTGCAAACATCAGAATTATGGACTGAAAGTAATTGAGCTTACAGGCTAAACGCCGATGAAATGGCAAGAGAAATCACACTCCAGCAGAATTTTCGTACAATACAGTATAGCGCCGCCCGTTTAAAGATGGTGTTAAGCTTTTCTGCCGGAATATTAAGATTGCGTTAAGATTGCATTGCACCCGATGCTTCGGAGAGGATCGTGCATTGGCTGTTTCGTCTTTGCACGAAAAATTCGCCGTTTCCTTGTGGAAACGGCGAACGATAAACGAATCCTGTTTTTCTGTCTGCTTGACGGTGTGAACCTCAAAGCATTTTATGGCTTTATTTCGGTCTTTTTGGGGTCTTTTTGGGAGGAATGTACAGCAGCCTCTCAAAACCCACTTATTTTCCAAGCACAACGGACAGCTTGATTTCCTTTTCCGTCTCGCTCAGGTCGAAATCGCCGCCGTCGGCGACGGTCACGCGCAGCTCATAGAGTACGCCGTCCGTCAGCTCGGTCACAGCCGCGCCGCTCTCATCCGTGATCGACCACAGCTCGGGGGCAACCTTTGCCAGCTTGCCGTCTGCACCATAGGCGTAGAGTGTCAAATCGGAGGCGCTGCCGGACAGGTTGTTCATGCGGAAGGCCACCGTGGTATTGGGGTGCACATTGCGGATGGTTGCGGTATTGCGCCAGCTTGCAACCGTACCTTCGCCGCCGTCCTGTGCAAACTGATCCTGTGTAAGCACATTTCTTGCCGCCTGATCGAGATCGACCTCGCGGTACGGAAGCTCGGGCAGGTAGACAAAGCGGTCCTGCAGGCGGAGCAGCTCCAGATAGCCGGTGGGGCAGTAGAGTGCATTTCCGCTGTTGCCGGTGTACATGCCAATGGCCATATTATTGTAGCCGTACTTGTTGGATACATCCATCGTAAAGACAGTCTCGCCGGTTGCAAAGTCGAGAATGATGTACTGCCACATACCCGTGGTCAGATCCTGCACATAGCCGTAGATATAGCCCGTTGCGGTGGAGAGCTTCATGATTGCGGTGTCGCTCAGATCGTTTCGGGTCCAGATGCTCTTCATCTCGTAGCCGCTGTCGGTTTTCACGGTGTCCACGCGCTCGACGCCGGGGGCAATCATGGCATTGCCCTTCATCAGCCAGTTCTGGTCATAAATGTTGGCGTAGCTCTGGATCGAAGAATCGTTGTTGGGGTCGGCAAGGCCTGCGTTGCCTGCGCCGAACCAGTTGCAGACAATCGTGCTGACCGTGCCCGCGCCGTCATCGTAGACGATTGCAGAGTTCTCGATTGCCACCTGATAGCCATCGGGCAGATCATCGAGCACCGGCGTTTTTGCCACGACCTCACCGGTTTTCATGTCGAGCGCAAGAAGATTCACGGGGTCTGCATTGTCGGTGAACATCACAAGGTTCGGCGTCAGCGTCGGCGAGCAGCCGCCGCCCCACGCAAGACCGCCGCCGGTGGTCTTGTCGCCTTCACCGCTGACCTTCGCGCCGACGCTCTCATACGGCGTACACCAGACAGCCTCGACACCGTTGTTGGCGCGCAGCAGATAGCAATTCTTATTGGTCAGAATGACCGCGCCGTCCTTGGAGGCGGCAATGCCGTTCTCCGCGCCCTCGCCGGGCGTCAGCTCGTAGACGAAAACCGCCTTCGACAGGTCGGTCTGCTCACCGTTGAGGATCGCTTCGATTGCCGAGTGGGCGATATAGCCGAGAACGCCCTGCTGCTGGCGCTCGGGATAGATGCGGAAGCCGCCGGTGGCGAACCAGAGGTTCCCGTCGTAGTCAAATACCACGGAAAGAAGATTCTGCGTCAGCTCCTTGCCGAGCGCGGCCTCTGCCGCCGCCTTGATGTCGATGTCAAGCACCTTTTCAAACTCGGGAAGGACATTGCCCTCCTCGTCCGTTGCGCGGAGCATCAGTACATGGTTGTTGCTGGTCGGGCAGACGATGCGGTTTTCAGCGTCCAGGAAGGTGTAGGAGCTTTGGATCAGGTAGCTGCCGCCGTCATGCTGCTTCGGGGAAAAATAACCGAGCGTCTTTGTCTCCTCCGCATTTAGATCGCGGATGGCGATGCCGCCGAGCAGCGGAACGACTGCATGGCCGTAGCTGTCAAAGTAAATGGCGGGAGACGCATTCGCGTTTGTCGTCTCATAGGAGACATGGATCTCCGGATAGATGCCGAGCGGTAGGATCTCGTCGGTTGAATCGGTGTTATAGCCGTCGTGATGGATGTTCGCATCACTCTTTGCCATGTAGGGGTTTTCCTCGACCTGCTTGGGCTGCAAGGCCTTCACGGGGAGTGCGTCGGATACCGGCGCGGAAGGGGTCGTTTCCTCGACAGGTGCGGCTGTGGCAGCCGGTGTTGCAGTGGCGGAAGGCGTCTGCGTGGCCTCCGCCGGTGCCTGTGCTCCGCTGCAGGCTGCCATCGACAGGGTCAATGCTCCTGCCAGCAGGAAGCTGCCTGCAGTATAAATCGGGTTTCTCTTTTTCATCGGTGATCCTCCTTGCTGTGTTGGTTGTGATCCGCTCGGGGCGAAGCAGACGGTTGTTTTTCTTCTACCCATGCATAAAGCCCATGCCGGAATGCTTCTTCCGTTATCGGCTCCAGCAGAAAGTAGTCTACGCGCAGCCGGAACGCATGCAGGGAAAAATCCAGCTCGCTGCACCAGATGATGCGCGTTTCCGGGAAAAGCGCCCGCAGGTGCTCCACTGCATTCAGCCCATCCACGCCCGGAAGGGAAATTACAGCGTTGGTCGGCGCATTTTTGCGCGCGACCTCAAAGAATACCTCCTGCCCGCGGTAGCAGTCCACCCTGGGAAACAGACCGCGCTCTGCGCAGAACCGTGAAAGCTGTTCTCTGTAAAAGGTCTCCTGCGTTTCGCTCTTTGTCAGCACGGCAATGTGGTACATAGCGCTCCGCCCCCTTTCTGCCGTCGTCGACTGTTTCTGCTTTCAGTATACGGAACGGTGCTGGCTTTTCAAGCCTTTTGGCACGAAAGCCCCAATTCCGGCACGAAATCGGGTTTTTCCGCCGTGCCGGAGTCGGAAAGTTGTGGTATAATTAACATAGAATCTTTTCCGAAGGAGCCAGTCCGGCATGAGAATAGCAATTGTGGATGATCTTGAGACCGAGCGCGCGCAGCTGAAAACGCGCCTTGCGCGGCAGCTGCGCCTGTGCGGCGCCGAGGCGGAGCTATTGGAATTTGAAAGCGGCGAGAGCTTTCTCGCCGCAGAAAAAGAGCAGCGCTTTACCGCCGCGTTTCTGGATATTTACATGCACGGGATGAGCGGCATGGACGCTGCAAAGGAGCTGCGCAAAACGGACGCAGACTGCCTTCTGGTTTTTACCACGACCTCAACCGACCACGCGCTGGAGGGCTTTCAGGTCCGTGCGCTCCACTATCTCGTGAAGCCCTTTTCCGAGGAGGAGCTTTCCGCCCTGCTTGCCGAGATGCTTGCAAGACTCCCCCGCCCCGAGCCGGTCCTGACGGTGAAGGTCAGCGGCAGTGATGTCCGTCTTTGCTACCGGGACATTATCTCGGCAGAGCATTTTGCACATCTGATCAACATCCGCACGACTGCCCTGAAAACGCTGGTCACCCGCCAGAGCTTTAAGGTGTTCACCGAGCCTCTGAAAAAAGATCCCCGCTTTTTCGTCTGCGGCAGAGGCATGATCGTCAATTTAGAGCACGCCGCAGATTTTCGGGACGGTGCCTTCTGCATGACAGACGGCAGCAGCGTCTATGTCAGTCAGGAGCTTTTGAAGCCTGCCCGGCAGGCGTTTATGGAATTTCTGCTGCAAAGGGAGCGTATGAAATGAAGGATATTCTGCGTCCGATTTTGGAGCTTCTCGTCGTACTCCCCGGCCTTTTGCTTGGATATTTCCCTGTAAAAACCTATCTGAAGCAGTCCCCCGGAAGGCTGGCCGCCTGGCTTTTTCCCTTGATGGCGTGCCTGTGCATCGGCAGCGGGCTTGCCTGCTATCGGCTTGGGGCTTCTACGTTCCTTGCCCTTGCGGGAGTCGCGCTGGCTGCGATCTGCCTGTATACCAGAACGCTTACCATCTCCCTCTGGAAATCCGGCACGATTGCGCTGTCCGTCTGCGCGGTGTTCGCGTGCGTGAACAGCCTGTCCCGTGCCGTCAGCGCCGCGATCATCCGGAATCTGCAGCTGCCGCCGGACGGACCGTGGCTCTGCCTGGGCGCCTGCGTGTTCTATAACGCCGTTTGCTGGGTCATCGTGCTGGCCGCGTATTATCCTGCGACACATACGGTGCGTGCGATGGTCGAGGACGACAATTTTGCGCAGACCTGGTATGTGTTCTGGGTCCTGCCGCTGGCGTTCATCCTTTTGAACCTTTTCATGATCCCGCGCTATCAGTCAACGCTCCAGACCGGCCGCGTACTGCAGGGCTATATTGTGCTGAGCAGTGCGCTTCTGGTCTTTATGTTCTGCTTCAATGCGGTTTTCCTGCTGATGGCAACCAGTCTCAACCGCAATGCGAAGCTGCAGCAGGAAAACCAGTTTCTTTCGATGCAGCAGCAGCGCTATGAAAACCTCAGGACCGCCATCGAGGAAGCGCGGCAGGCACGGCACGATATGCGCCACCAATTCAATCAAATTTCTGCGCTGGCCGAGGCAGGTGACCTGGAGAACCTGAAAAGCTACCTTGCAAAGACCGTCTCCCGCATCCCGAATCTTGATATGTGCTTCTGTGAAAACCGTGCGGCTGACAGTGTTGTCGGCTATTACTGCGCCATGGCAAAGCGCGATGAGATCCCCTTCCGCGCCAGACTCGACCTGCCGGAAACACTGCCGGTTGACGAGATCGATATGTGTCTCGTGCTTTCCAACCTGCTGGAAAATGCGCTGGAGGCAAGCCTTCGCACTGCACCGGGCAGGCGGCAGATCGAAATAACCGCTTGTGTTCACGCCGACCGGATTCTGCTGATCGAGGTTGAAAATGCGTTTGACGGCGAGGTCAACGAAAAGAACGGCGTTTTCCGCTCCTCCAAGCGGCGGGAAAACGGGATCGGTATCCAGTCTGTCACCCATATTGCGGAGAAAACCGGCGGCACCAGTACCTTTACCCATCAGAACGGCACCTTCACCGCCAAGGTCATGCTCTGCGGATAAGAGAATATGCAGAGCATATCCTGACAGCGCCCGGTGCGACAAACCGCAGTGGGCCGGGCGGCTGTCCCCTGCTTTTACGAAAGGAAAGGAGCAACACAATGGAGCAGCTCTTGCGCCAACGCGCAGAATCAATTTGGACAGCGGCCATCCGGTCCGTTTTGCCGGATGAGGCGGTGCGCCGCGCTTTGGAGCATTTTCACCCGCAGGGGCGTGTATTTCTCGTGGCGGCGGGCAAGGCCGCGTGGCAGATGGCCCACGCGGCGCTGGCCGTGCTGGGCCGTGTGGACGGCGGGATCGTCATCACAAAATACGGCCATGTCAGGGGGCCGCTGCCCGGCGTGACCTGCTGCGAGGCAGGGCATCCGGTGCCGGACGACAACAGCTTTGCGGCCACCCAGCGGGCGCTGGCGCTTGTCAGCGGTCTGCGGGCGGACGACACCGTGCTGTTTCTGCTCTCCGGCGGCGGCAGCGCGCTGTTTGAAAAACCGCTGCTGCCCGCTGAGGAGCTGCAGGCCATCACACAGGCGCTTTTGGCCTGCGGTGCCGATATTGTTGAGATCAACACGATCCGCAAGCGGCTGTCTGCCGTCAAGGGCGGGCGGTTCGCGCTGGCCTGTGCGCCTGCCGCAGTGTACAGCGTGGTGCTCAGCGATATTCTCGGCGACCCGCTCGATATGATCGCCAGCGGCCCGGCCTGTCCGGACAGCTCGACCTGCGCGCAGGCTGCTGCCATTGCGGAAAAATACCGGCTGGCGCTCTCCCCTGCTGCCGCGGCCCTGCTGCGGCAGGAAACGCCCAAAATGCTGCTCAACGTGACCACAAAAATCACCGGCAGCGTGCGGGAGCTGTGCCGTGCCGCTGCGGACGCCTGCCGCGCCGAAGGGTACGAGCCGATTTTGCTGACAGACTGCCTTTGCTGTGAGGCCCGGGAGGCCGGCAGCCTTCTGGGAAGCATTGCCCGCACCCACGCAGGGCAGGGCCGCAAGCAGGCCTTTATCGCGGGCGGCGAGACCGTTGTGCATCTGACCGGCCATGGGCTGGGCGGGCGCAATCAGGAGCTTGCCTTAGCCGCAGCCCCGGCGCTGGCCGGGCTGCGCGGATGCTGTGTTTTCTCGGTGGGCAGTGACGGCACCGACGGTCCCACCGATGCCGCGGGCGGCTACACGGACGGTGAAGCCTTAGCCGCCCTCACTGCGGCGGGCCTGGACGTGCCCCGTGTGCTGGCCGACAACGACGCCTACCACGCCTTACAGGCCGTTGGCGGTCTGATCATGACCGGCCCCACCGGCACAAACGTCAACGACGTGGCAGTTGTGCTGACGGAATGACAAAAGCAGACCGCTTAAAAACGCCATCCTCTGTTTCTATAATTCTCTTTTGGACGGGAAAGCCCCGCCGCTCTCATGGCGAGGGAGCGGCGGGGCCTTTTCTATATCCGTATGTATCAGTATTCAACGCCCTCGCGCGCGGCGATGCCCCGGGTGTAGGGGTGCTTGACGGCGCGCAGCTCGGTGGAGTAGTCGGCGGCGTCCTGCATCCAGGCGGCGGGCTCACGCCCGGTCAGCACGACCTCCGCCCCCTGTTCGGCGCGGGCGGCGGCCTCCCGCAGCAGAGCTTCCTCCACAAGGTCATTTTTGCAGGCGGCACAGGCTTCGTCCAGCACCAGCAGGTCAAAGCTGCCCTGTAAAATCGTCTGTAACGTCCGGGTGTTCGTCCGGCGTGCCTCGGCGCGCTCTGCGTCGGTCATAAGCCAGGTGAATTTCGCGTTGGGGCAGGCGTAGACGACTGCCCCACAGCGGCGCAGCATTTCAATTTCGCCGCTGGAGCCGTCTTTTAAAAATTGCAGGATGACCACCCTGCGGCCATGGCCCAGCGCCCGCAGCGCCAGCCCCATGGCGGCAGTAGTCTTGCCCTTGCCGTCGCCCCAGTACAGATGCAGCATGGCTGTTCTCCCCTTGCAGTAAATTTCCATCTTATTATAGCACACCCCCCGCGCCGCTTGCAAATACCGGCAGTTGACAAAGGCACATCGGTTATGCTAAACGCTGCCGGAGCTTTGAGAAAAAAATAAAGAAACGGGATGTCCCTTTTGCGGGCATCCCGTTTCTTTCTTTTATTGCTCAGTAGGGGCCGGGCACGCCCGGCCCGGCTGTGTAAGGAATACAAGCGCCTTTCGGTAAGCTGTGGGCCGCACGTGTGCGGCCCCTACCGCTCTGCTTCCCGTTTATTCCTCGTCCTCCGGGCTCTCCGGCTCGGCCTTGATCGTAATGTTTCGGTCCGTCTTGGCCTCGATGCTGTTGGCGCGGACAATGTCGCGCATGTCGATGCCGGTGGCCTCCTTCATGGCCTCCATCGTCTGGGCCATCAGCACCGGCACATTGCCGGAGACACCCGACACGCCGGACGCATCGCCGCCGATGATGGACACCTTGTCGATGCTGGACAGGGGCTGCGCGACGCTCCTGGCAATTTCAGGCAGGACCTTGATCATCATTTCGGCCACAGCGGCGTCGTTGTACTGCTTGTAGGCTTCGGCCTTCTGCTTCATCGCCTCGGCCTCTGCCAGGCCCTTCTGGCGGATGGCCTCCGCCTCGGCCTTGCCGACCAGCGCGATGCCCTCGGCCTCCTGCTGCTTGGCAAACTTCGCGGCCTCGGCGGCACGCTCGGCCTCATACTTCTGGGCCTCGGCCTCCTTCTGGCGGCGGTACAGCTCGGCGTCGGCCTGCTTGCGGACCTCGGCATCCAGCTTGCGCTGCTGGACCTCGGCCTCCTGGGCGGCCAGGTCGACCATCTTCTTCTGGCGGGCGATCTCGGCGTCTGCCTCGGACTCCTTGACCTCCTTGGCGCGCAGGTTCGTCTGGATCATACCGGCGGCGTTCGCGTCGGCGGCGGCCTTGTCAGCCTCGGCCTTCAGCTTGGACTTTGCCAGCTCCAGCTCGTTGTTGCGCTGGGCAATGGCGGTCTGGGCTTCGATCTCCTTCTCGTTCGCGGCCATGGCGGCGGCAGCCTTCGCGCAGGAGACGTCCCGCTCGGCCTCGGCCTTGGCGATGGAGGCACGCTTTTTCACAAGCTCCTCCTGCTCGACGCCGATGGCTTCAATAACGCCGTGGTTGTGGCCCATGGCGTCCACGGCGTCCTTGACGTCCTGCACGTTGAAGGTCACGACCTCCAAGCCCATCTTGGCCAGGTCGGGGCGTGCGTTCTCCACGACGCTGACGGCCATCTGCTTGCGGTTTGTCAGGATCTGGTCGACCGTCATCTCACTGACGATCTCACGCAGGTTGCCCTGCAGCACATCGTTGATCTTTTCATTGATGTGCGCCTCGTCCATGCCGAGGAAGTTCGAGATCGCGGACTGCTGGCGGGAATTGATGTACTTGCGGATGTCGTCATATCCGGCGTTGCGGACCTCCTCGTCCGAGACGGTGGAGTTCTCGCTGTAGACCTGGACGGTGACGACGCTGTCGAGCCAGAGGGAGACGCCCTCCTTGGTTTTAACGCCCGTTTCCGGCGTTTTCACGTCGATTTTCAACAGGCGCATGTTCAGGCGGTCTGCGCGCTGCACAATGGGCAGCACAAAGACGCCGCGCCCGCAGACGACCTTCGGGCGGGAGAGGCCGAAGCCTGTCACGACGATGGCCTGGGTCGGCGGGGCCTTCTTGTAGCAGAGAAAGCAGAAGGCAATGACGGCCGCGGCAACCGCGGCAGCAATAATGAATCCCATACTCTTGTTCCTCCTTCAGAACACATTGGGCCGCAAAAAAAGCGGCAGCGATAAGGGTCGTCATCAGCGGGTTTTCTTGCTGATGATGCTACCATTATAGCTGCCGCCCGTGTTCCAAAACAGGACAGGTTTCGCAAAATACAGGGTGCTATTTTGCTGTTTACAGCGCGTCCTTCGCGCTTTTACATTTGCTTGGTAGGTTTTGCTTTTTCGGCCAGCAGGCACAGCACTACGGTCAGCACCATGTCGGGCAGCGTGTAGCCCACCGGCGTGTCAACGCCCATCAGCAGGCGGTAGGCGATAAAGCCCACGAGCCAGATAACAAGGTTGCGCGCGTCGGCAGCCACCGCAAAGCGGTCCCGGTGCAAAATAAAGTGGTCTGCGATCTGCACGGCGATCATCGGCGCGAACACCGAGCCGATCAGGTACAGAAAGCCCGTGATGTCGTCCATCGGGAAGAGGATGGCCGCCGCCGTGCCGATGACCGTCACGGCAATGGCGGTCTTTTTGCCGTTGAACTTTGCGGACAGGCTCTCGGCAGAGATGCCCGCGCTCCACGCATCGAGGAAGGTCGTCGTGACCGTGGAGAAAACCAGAATGATCAGCGCGGCAATGCCGAGCCCGGCCTTGACCATGATAACGGCAATGTCATACTCGCCGGTAAAGATGGCCGCGCCCATGCCGATGACGTACATCCAGCAGGATACCGCGCCGTAGACCAGCACGCTGACCCAGGTCGCCTGGGTCGGCTTCTCGGCGTCGCGGGTGTAGTCGCTGATGAGCGGCAGCCAGGACAGCGGCATCGCCACGGCCAGCTCCACCGCCGCACCGAAGGTCAGGCTCTCGCCGTCAATGCCGACCATGGCGTTGCCGGAGAAGAAGATGACCTTGCACAACACCAGCGTCAGAATAAACAAAGCAGCCATCGTAATTTTGTTGATCCAGCCCAAATCGGTCACGCCGACGGCGATCCACACGATAATCAGCGCACCGATGACAAGGCACCAGACCCAGCGGCCAATCGCAAAAATGCCGCCGACGGCCAGTGCACCGTCATAGATCATGATGGCCGTCCAGCCGACGAGCTGCAAAACGTTCAGGAACGCAAACAGCAGGCCGCCCTTCTGGCCGAAGCTCATTTTTACGGTCTCCATAGCGCTGCGGCCCGTGCGCCCGCCGATGAGGCCCGCCAGCAGCATCATGGCGCAGCCGATGATATGCCCGAGCAGAATGGCCGCAAAGCCCTTTGCCATACCCAGCGGCGCAAAGGCGGTGCCGGTCAGGATCTCGGCCAGCGAGACGCCCGCGCCGAACCAGATCAGGCCGTTCTGAAAGGTAGAAGTCTTTTTCATTCGACAAAATCCCCCTTCAGTGCGAACATGTGGTTCATCGGGCCGGAGCCGTGGCCGAGGTCAAGCATAGCGGCCAGCGCGCCGGAGATGTACGCCTTTGCGCGCTCCACCGACGTGTCAAGGTCATAGCCCTTCGCGAGATTCGACGCAATGGCGCTGGACAGCGTGCAGCCGGTGCCGTGGGTGTTGGGGTTGTCGATGCGGCGTCCCTTGAACCACTTACCCGCGCCGTCGCGCCAAAGCAGGTCGTCGGCGTCGTTGATCTGGTGCCCGCCCTTGCAGAGCACCGCACAGCCGTACTTTTCGCTGATGGTCTGTGCGGCCCGCTCCATATCGGCGGCGTTTTGAATGGTCATGCCGGAGAGGATCTCCGCCTCGGGGATGTTCGGCGTCAGGACCTCGGCCAGCGGCAGGAGCTTTTCGCACAGCGCGGTCACGGCGTCGTCGCGCAACAGCTTTGCGCCGGATGTTGCGACCATGACGGGGTCCACGACGATGTGCTTTGCGCCGTATTCCTTCAATTTTGCCGCAATCGTTTCAATCAGCTCTGCCGAGGATACCATGCCGATCTTGACGGCATCGGGGAAGATGTCGGTAAACACTGCGTCGAGCTGCTCCGCCAGAAAATGCGGGGTCGAGTCAAAAATGTCGGTCACGCCGGTGGTGTTCTGGGCGGTCAGGGCCGTGACTGCGCACAGGGCAAAAACGCCGTTGGCGGTCATGGTCTTGATGTCTGCCTGGATACCGGCGCCTCCGCTGGAATCACTTCCGGCAATGGTCAATGCTGTTCTCATGGTGATAACTTCCTTTCTTTTTTGTATACAGCAAGGTTTTATAAAGCGGCACAAGGTGGTGCCCCCGGTGTACCGCTGGGGGATGGTAAAGCCTCCCTTGTCAAAGGGAGGTGGCCCGAAGGGCCGGAGGGATTCAGCCCGTCTGCGGGTGCGACGGAGTATAAGGCAAGGCCCGTCGGAATCCCTCCGCCTCGCAAGCTCGGCACCTCCCTTTGACAAGGGAGGCTTTTTTTGCAGCAGCAGGGGTCGGCGTCCTCGACGACCTGCGGAGGGGTCAAGACCCCTCCCTACGATGCAATTTTTCAAGGGGCTTTGTAGGGAGCGGTCTTGACCGCTCCGTGCCGTGCGGCGGCAGTGGGACGCCGCCCCCTACAGGAGTGCTGCTTTCGCTTCGTGCAAATCTCTCACATACAGATCCGCTGCCATTTGCAGCCCGGCCTGGTCGGTCTCGCCGTCGGCATCGTAGACGCCGATTGTATAAAAGCCCGCGGCCTTCGCGGTTTTCAGGGCGTAGAGACTATCCTCAAAGACGAGCGTTTCCGCAGGCGCGGCGTGCAGGGCCTCGGCGGCCAGCAGGTAAATTGTCGGCTCATGCTTGCTGACGCCGACCTCTGCCGTAGTGAAAAGCCGGGTGAAATACCCGAGCAGCCCCAGCCGTTCCAGCGCCCGCGTGACGTGCTCCCGCGGGCTGGACGTGGCCGCCGCCAGCTTCACGCCGCGGGCTGTCAGGGCGGCCAGCAGCGCCGCCGCGCCGTCCTTGGCGGGGACCTCATAAAAATAGAAGTCCCGCAGCATGTCCGCAATGCCCGCGCCGACCTCGGCGGCAGACTGCGGCAGTGCATAGTGCGTGTGCAGATACTCCGCGCCCTGCTCCATGCTCATCGAGAACAAAATCTCGTTGAGTCCCTCCTCCGGCGTGACGCCCAGGCTGCGCAGATACCGCGCGCCAAGGTCGTTCCAGATGCCCATGGAGTCGAGCAGCACGCCGTCCAGATCAAAAACAGCAGCCTTAGTCATGCAGCATTTTCTCCGTGGCGGCCTTCAGGTCGGCGGATGCCTGTTGGATGTTCTTTGCCGCGTAAATCGCGCTGATGACCGCGACACCGCAGATGCCGCTGCCCGCGAGCTTCGCGACATTTTCCTGCGTGATGCCGCCGATGGCGACAACAGGGATGGACACGGCCCCGCAGATGGCCTTGAGCGTCTCATAGCTCACATCGTCGGCGTCGTCCTTCGAGCCGGTCGGGAACACCGCGCCGACGCCGAGGTAATCCGCGCCGTGCTTTTCGGCCAGAACGGCCTGCTCCACGGTCTGGGCGGAGACGCCCAGAATCTTGTCCGGGCCCAAAATCGCGCGGACGTCCTGCGCCTCCATATCGCTCTGGCCGACATGCACGCCGTCTGCGTTCATCTCGCGGGCGATCTCGACGTTGTCATTCACAAGGAACGGCACACCGCGCTCGCGGCAGAGCGTTTGCAGCTCCTTCGCTTCCTCGAGGAACTTCCCCTCCTCCAGCGTCTTTTCGCGCAGCTGGACCATCGTCACACCGCCGTCAAGGCTTTCGCGCACAACGTCGATAAGCCTGCGCCCGTCCAGCCAGTGGCGGTCCGTGACGGCATAGATCAGCAGATCATTTTTATCGCAGTTCATACTTGGCGCCCCCATTCAGCGTTGCACCGTCCATATTGTAGATGGCATCAATGATGCGGTTGCGGTAGGTGGAGTTGCCGTCGCCCTCGGCCATACGGCTCCAGCCGATCTCGCCCGCCAGACCCATGGCGCAGACCGCCGCGGCGGCAGCCTCGAGCTTATTGTCGGGGTTCGCAACGACGAAGGCCGTCATCATGCCGGAGAGCTGGCAGCCCGTGCCGGTGATCTTGCCCATCTCGGGGCGTCCGTTGCGGATGACATAGCAGGCCGTGCCGTCGCTGACAAGGTCGATGGCACCGGTGACGGCGACGATAGCGCCGCTTTTGGCCGCAAAGTCCTTGACAAATTTGACGGCACTATCCAGATTTGCGTCGGTCACGGCGTCCGCAACGTCAGCGTCAACGCCCTTCGTCGTGCCGCTGCCCAGCGCCAGCGTCTTGATCTCGGAGATATTGCCGCGGATGACGGTGAATTTGATCTTCTCCATCAGCTCGACGGCGGTGTTTGTGCGCAGGGCCGACGCGCCCGCGCCGACGGGGTCGAGCAACACGACATGGCCGAGGGCATTTGCCTTTGCGCCCGCGCGGAACATGCCCTCGATGCTGCGCTGGTTCAGCGTGCCGATGTTGATGTTCAGGCCGCCGCAGATCGACGTGATGTCCTCGACGTCCTCCGGCTCATCGGACATGATCGGGCTGCCGCCGCAGGCCAGCAGAATGTTGGCCACGTCGTTGACCGTGACATAGTTCGTGATATTGTGCACCAGCGGCACAGTGTTGCGCACATTTTCAAGACAGGTACCCAGCATAAAAAACGCTCCTTATAAGTAAAAATGCGGATACGCCTGCAAAGACATATCCGCACAAAAGCTCACAAGAAGCACAGTGCTACGGTATCTCCCTACGTTGGCATTATCCAAATCAGGTCTTGGGTCAGGGCGATACAGCCCACTCTCAGCCCGCTTTACGCAAGCTCCCCTTTTGTACAAATTTACAGTAGCACAGTTTGTCGTGTTTTGCAAGGCTTTTGCTTCATTTTTTGCAAAACCACTTGACATTAAACCTGGCTTTCATGCTATGCTAGAGACAGCAGAAAGGCAAAAGTGAGGGTGCGAACCGGAGCTGCCGCTGCGGTTTCAATAGCCTTCCCCCTAGGGGGAAGGTGGCCGAGGCCCCGACCGAAGCCGGATGAGGGGCAGCCCTCCGTTGGCCACCCGTGAACAGGCAACAATCGCATGCTTTGCCCTCATCAGTCCGCTCCGCGGACAGCTTCCCCCGAGGGGGAAGCCTTTTATCACGCTACTATTTTAAACGGAGGTCCCCTGTTATGGCTAACTCTACTGTCTATTTCACCAACGAACTCACCCCCGAAGCCGTTGTGAAGATGTACCGCCAGCTGGGCATCGAGCTGCCCGGCAAGGTGGCCGTCAAGGTCCATAGCGGCGAGGACGGCAACCAGAACTACCTGCACCCCGAGTTTATGAAGCCCGTCATCGACGCCGTCAACGGCACCGTTGTTGAGTGCAACACAGCCTACGGCGGCGCGCGCAACGAGACGCCCAAGCACATCGAGCTGATGAAGAAGCATCATTGGAGCGACCTGTTTGATGTTGACATCATGGACGCCGAGGGTCCGGACGTCGAATGGCCCGTCGAGAACGGCAAAGTTCTCAAGGTCAACTATCTGGGCAAAAACATCGAGAATTATGACAGTATGCTCGTGCTCATCCACTTCAAGGGTCACCCGATGGGCGGCTACGGCGGTGCGCTCAAGCAGCTGTCCATCGGCTGCGCGTCCAGCGCCGGCAAGACGTACATCCATACCGGCGGCAAGGTCACCGACCAGCACATCCTGTGGGAGAACTGCGCCGAGCAGGACACCTTCCTTGAAGCCATGGCAGACGCCGCCTCCACTGTGGCAAAGCACTTTGCGGGCAAGATTGCCTATGTCGCCGTCATGAAGAATCTTTCCGTTGACTGCGACTGCTGCGCCGTGGCCGAGGACCCCTGCATGAACGATGTGGGCATCCTCTCGAGCCTTGACCCCGTCGCGCTGGACCGCGCCTGCATCGATCTGGTCATAAACAGCAACGACCCGGGCCGCGACCACTTTATGGAGCGCGTCAACAGCCGCCACGGCACCCACACCATCGACACCTCCGAGGCCCTTGGCATCGGCACGCAGGCGTATGAGCTGGTGAAGGTGTAAACTTCCATTTGCCTGAATAAGCCAAAAGCCGCAAAAAAGCATCCGCCGTGCAGAGAGGTGTCTCTCTGCACGGCGGATGTTGTTATTGTCGGTTCAGTATCTTTTCCAAGTCTGTTTTCGGGTCGCCCGTGGGCGTCAGGTTGTACTGCTTAACGAGAAAGTCCAGTACATTCGGTGAGACGAACGCCGGGAGCGTGGGGCCAAGGTAGATATTGCGCAGCCCCAGATACAGCAGCGTCAGCAAAATGCAGACAGCCTTCTGCTCATACCACGACAGCACCAGCGTAAGCGGCAGGTCGTTGACGCCGCAGCCAAACGCCTCGGCCAGCGCCAGCGCAATGCGAATGGCGCTGTAGGCGTCGTTGCACTGCCCGCAATCCAGAACGCGCGGGATGCCTTCGATGCTGCCCAGATCCATATCGTTCAGCCGGTACTTGCCGCAGGCCAGCGTCAGAATCAGCGTGTCGGGCGGCGTCATCCGTGCAAAGTCCGTGTAGTAGCTGCGCGTCGGTGCTGCACCGTCGCAGCCGCCGATCAGGAAAAAGTGGCGTATCTTCCCCTCCCGGACCAGCCGGACGATCTGCTCTGCGTGGGACAGCACCGCATTGCGGGCAAAGCCGGTCATGACCGTGCTGCCGCCGTTCATCCCGGTCATCGGGTGATCCTCGGGGTAGCCGCCGCATTCCAGCGCCTTTTCAATGACCGGGGTGAAATCCTTGTCGTCCCCGATGTGGGTCAGCTCCGGGTAGGACACCACCGACGTCGTGAACACACGGTCACTGTAGCTCTGCCGCACCGGCATCAGACAGTTCGTTGTGAACAGGATGGGCGCGGGGATGTTGTGGAACTCTGACTGCTGGTTCTGCCAGCCCGTGCCGAAGTTGCCTTTGAGGTGCGGATATTTTTTCAGTTCCGGGTAGCCGTGGGCGGGCAGCATCTCACTGTGGGTGTAGATGTTGATGCCCCTGCCCGCGGTCTGGTCCAGCAGCAGCTTCAGATCGTGCAGGTCGTGGCCGCTGACCACGATGAAGGGGCCCTTCTCAATCGTCAGCGGCACCGTGACCGGCACGGGGTCACCGTATGCGCCGGTGTTGGCTGCGTCCAGCAGCGCCATACAGGCCAGATTGACTTCTCCGGTTTTCAGCACCAGCGCCAGCAGCTCGTCAGGCGTTTTCTCTGCGCCGATGGCCTCGAGTGCCTCATAGAAAAAGGCGTTCACAGCGGGGTCTGTTCTCCCCAGTGCGCGGGCGTGGTACGCATAGGCCGCCATGCCTTTGAGCCCAAAGAGGATCAGCGATTTCAACGAGCGCACGTCCTCCCCCGCCGCCCAAAGCGCGGCAAGGTCGTAATCGTCAAGCTGCCCGGGGCCGACGGCAGCCTTTTCCTTTTCGATTTCCGCCTTGCATTGCAGGATAGTTTCGTTGTTGAAGTTCACGTTCGTGATCGTCGTGAACAGGCCCTTCAAAATCAATTCATCGGTGTGCGGTGTCGGTGTCCCAGCCCGCGCCGCCCGCGCCAGCCCGATAAGTGCCCCGATCAGCTCATCCTGATAGTTGGCGGTGTCGGCCTTTTTGCCGCAGACACCGGCCTTGCCGTCGCAGCCGGTGTTATGCGCCGTTTGTTGGCACTGAAAGCAGAACATTTCTCGCATTTGGTTTCCTCCTGTCGGCAGAATCATCACCTTCTATTCTGCCCGCCAGGAGGATTTTTTATACCGTTCTCACGGCTGCGGTGTCGCGCCCTCCTGCTCCATCTTGCGCAGCGTTTCCTGCCGGAGGGCCTCCCGCAGCGCCTGCATATAGGGAGAGAACTGCGACTGCTCCACGCCGTAGGTCAGGTTCAGCGCATATTCCTGCGGCTCCCAGGTCGCAATCGCGGACTCGTTGTGCTGGACGATGGCCTCCATTTTATCCAGCGCCTTGTAGATTTTGGCCTCCGTCGTCTGCAAGGCGGCCATCTCCGCGTACAGCGTCCGCATCTCGGTACAGACCGGCTCGGGCAGTGAATCGACCCAGCGGGAAAGCAGCGCTTCCTCGGCGGCCTCATCGGCGGCGGTCTTGTCAAACGCCGGGATGTCCCCGGTAAAGCACTCGCCCAGATCGTGGATCAGGCACATGCGGATGACCTTGTCCATGTCCGCCTGCGAAAATTCATCCCGCAGCCAGAACGCCATCAGCGCAATGCGCCAGCTGTGCTCGGCCACGCTCTCATGCCGTCCCTTCGATGTATAGCAATGCCGCGTTGTGTCCTTGAGTTTTTCCGCTGTGTGCAGCGCCTCCAACAGCTTTTCCGGTTCCATGTGCAGACCTCCCCTATTTTTACCGCTATTGTAGCAGATATAAAACGCAGTTGCAAGGTGGAGATTTTTTCTTTTTTTCGCAGAAAGTTTCTCGCAATACAGGGCATTAAAAGTACAATTTGGAAACATTTAATTTACTATTACTGTTTGTAAATCATTCTGCCGTTATAAAACTCTGTAGGGGCGAGCATTGCTCGCCCGTGCCCGCGCGCTATGTGCAAGGCCTTCCCGGAAAAGCCTTGCTGCACCAGGTTGGCGGGCGAACAATGTTCGCCCCTACATTCTCTATATAACAAAGCAGGTGCTTTTTTCTTACTTTTTCTCATTTTTTTCAAGAAATTCTCTCGCAATACTCCTTTCTCTCCCCTGCCCTACCACAAACTTTCTATAAAAAAAGACCCGCAAATCCATTGCGAGTCCTTTTCTGTAGCAATTATTGCTTCTGTAATTCCTGCAGCAAGGGATTGTGCAGCAGCAGCCCCACGATTTGATAGCGGTAGCTTTTGACCGTCTGCCCCTGGGATTCCGAGTAAAGCCCGCGGACACAGCCGCTTTCGCGGTCAAACAGCGCGTCGATCAGCTGCAGCTGCTCCGCTGTGACCAGCAGCGTGACCTGTCCCTTCGTGTCAAGGCCGCGGCCATGGGTCGGCATATACTTTTCGCGGCAGTCAAACGACGGCAGTATGTAATAGCTCTCGGGGTGCTTCTCTGCCTCGATGCGCCGTGCGGATGCTGCGTCCTCATCCCCGCACACGCAGTGGTCCAGTCCGACCTGCCGGAGCTTGGTCAGCTCCTCCTGCAAAATGCGGTTGGCCAGCGTACCGATCTTACTGTCCTGCCACAATGCTTCCATCTCAAGCAGGTCGTAAATTTTGCGGTGCAGGCGGATACGCAGCCTATACTTCCTGGGCTTCATCGGCGCTGCGCTCCACCTTTGCAATTATTTCCCGCAGCCGCGTGGCCGTGGCGATCATCTCGTCCAGCTCCTTCATGGCCTGTTGGCGCTCCTCGTGGGTATATTTTTCTGCAAGGCGCTTCTCGGGGTTTTTCCTGCGCAGCATCGTTTCTAGGCGGCTTGTCTGGCTGGACAGCTTGCCCGTAATTTTGCTCTGTGCCTTGGCGCCGGCGGTCTTTTCTCTGACCTCCCGGATGACCTCTGTCTGCTCGACCTGCGCGGCGGGCTGCTCCGGCGGGATGGTCTTGACCTTTCGGATTGTCTCCTTCAGGCACGCCATCTCCTTCTGGACCGTGAACACCGCAGCGACCAACGCCTCGTGGGCATCCTGCATACTGCTGGTGTCGGCCACCGTCCGCAGTGCATCCACGAACCGCCCGCGAATCGCTCTTTTCTCGTCCTGAATGGCTGCGCTGCCCGGACCGTTGTACGCAATAGCATAGAGCTGCTGCAGCATTTGGGCAGCGATCCTCTGTTCCTCGGGCGTCATCCGCAAAAAGCTCTCCGCCTCGCTGCGCAGCACAAAACCACGATCCAGCAGATTCTTGAGACCCTCATTCAGATTTTTTTCAATGCTCAGATCCTTATCGATCTGCCGCCCGTTGATGGGCGTTGCCTCCTTGATGGCCTTTTTTGCCTCGGCTGCTGTCAGGTTGTACGGCTCTGCCTGCAGGCAGGACACAAGCTCGGCAACCGCCTTGCGGCGGATCATCTCGTTGGCAAAGCCGCCGCGCACCTGCAGGTTGGCGCTCAGCAGCATGACCTTTTTCTCGTTGTCGCTCAGCGGTGTTGTGACAACACGGCAGTTTTTGACTGTGTTCCACTTTGCGTCACCGCGCGCCTGCAAATAATTCAATGCCTTATAGCGGCGCTCGCCGGAGAGCAGAACGTACTTCGTCTGTTTGCCATCCGTCCGCGGATATACGACCAGATTGTGCATCAGGCCGTTGCGGTCAATGTCGTTGGCCAGTGTTTCCACATCCTCGTCGGTGTCCAGCTGGCGGAAAATCGCATTGTCCGGGTTCAGCTCGATGTCCTGCAAGGCAATTTCCCGCAGCTCATAGGCAAGCTCGGCGCGGTTCTGCGTGGCCAGGTTGGCAATCAGGCTGCCGGAGGCGTTGTTGTTTCCGGCGCTGAAAACCGCCTCGGTGGACGGAATGCCCACCTCGACCTTGGATCTGCCGGGCTTCTTTTTCATAGCCATCTTACTTTTCCTCCAATTCCGCCAGGCGCTTTTTCAGCTCCTCATACGCCGCCACATAGCTTTTGGCCGGAGGCTGCGTGCGGGCCGAGTAGCAGACCGGCACGCAGCGGTTGATGCTGTTATCCACACTCTTGCCAAAGGCGATTTCCGCGTTGAACAGCGTTGCGCCGAGCTTGGCCCGGCAGTCACTGCGGATGTCCTGCGAGGCTGCACTTTTCTGCACCATCGTCAGCATCACGCCGACGCCCTTGATGCGGGAAGTCTTGCTCTTGCGCATCTCATTGCAGAGCACATAGGTGCGGAATGCCGAGTCCTCCGAGAAGGAATCGCACTTCAGCGGGATCAGCACATAGTCGGCCGCGGCAATTGCGTTGGAGAGCAGCAGGCTGTCCCGGCTTGGCTGGGTGTCGATCAGGATATAATCGTACTCGTCCTTGACCTGGCGCAGGAAATAGTCCAGTACGTCGGTATCGCTGGCCAGATACTTCGGGTCGCCGCGGTCATAGTCCCGCTGGGCGTCCGTGTACAGATCCTCCAGCCGCTTGGACAGGCGCGGCGTCTGGTCGTTGGCCGGGATCAGGTCCACGTTTTCATATTCCGACTCGACGATAAAATCTCTGGTCTGTGTGTTGTAGCGGAAGCCGTCGATCATATCATACAGACTGCGGTTGGCAAAGGCCTTGCTGGTAATGGCGTTGCCGCCTGTCAGGGCAAACGTCAGGTTGCCCTGCGGGTCGGTGTCCAGGCAAAGCACCTTTTTGCCCTCGTCGCCCATCAGATAGGCAAGGTTAGAGGTCGTTACTGTTTTTCCGCAGCCGCCTTTTTCCACCGCAATGGTTATTACTGTTGCAGCCATTCGCTTGTTCCCCATTTCATTATGTAGTTATAACACCGTGGCAAATTATTTTTTATGTCGTTTTCGTCTATGTATAGTATACCACATTTGCCAGCATCGTCAACAGCACTTTTGCAGTTTTGGCAGGGCTTTTCTGCGGCAGAAAAGCCTTATAACTCCGTGGCAAATTTTTGTATAAAGAAAAAAGCATATAGACACGCCCATGCCGCAGCTTTTTGCGGACTGGGTATCCATACGCTTTTTGTTATGCCTTTTGGTCTTATAACTCCGTGGCAAATTTATTCGTCAAAGACGGACAGATCTGCCTTGAAATGATCCGTTGCACCAGCGCTGCGCAGCTCGTCCCTGCCGCTCGGGATGATCGTAATATCCTCCATCGCGTTGTATACAATGGTCGCGTTGTACTGCGGCGACTTGAGCTGGCCGTGCTCCTTTTTGGTCAGCATCATCCGCGCCATGCCCAGCGCCCAGCAGGTCAAATCGTGCTGCTGGGCCAGGATGCGGTTCAGCGCGTCGCGGGTCTCCTGCGCCTGCTTTGCCTTTTTCTCGCTGTTGGTGTTGGTCAGCAGACGCGCCGTGTATACCAACACCGAGGACACCGCACTGTACAGCTCCGGTGAGATTTTTTCCTGCAGGGTCTGGCTGCGCGCCCTGCTTTCCAGCACGCGAACAGCCCGCGTCACCGTCATAGTAAACAGCTCGTCCCCCAGCGGCTCTGCCACGGACACAGCTGCCGCGCTTCGTTCCGGCTCGGTGGTTTTCCGCGTCCTTCTGCGGCGCGGGACTTCCTCATTGCGAGCGCTTTTCTGCGCGTGCAGCTGGCGCACTGCGTCCATCTCCTGCGCGGATTTGTAGCGGATGAACAGGTACAGCCGCTCGTATTTTCTGCCGCCGCGGATGCGGACCGGGATATAGTCAAACCAGAGGTCGGTCATCTGGTTGATCTCGTCCCTGGCCTTGGTCAGGACGTAGCGTTCAAAATCGTGGAAGTTGCTGTACTTTTCGGTCAGCGGCTTTTCCTTGTCCTTTTTGCGCTTTTCCGGCGGGGGAGAGAGCTGCTCCTTCAGCTCCTGAATGTCAAACACCTTGTACTTGAAGCCGCGGATGTCCTGCGCCTTGTCCGGGAAACGGTCCAGTATCTCTTTTGTGACCGGCTGAAACACCAGGCCGTTCGTGTAGCCGTAATCGGTGTCTCCGTTGTCGTAGGAAAGCAAAATTTCGTAAAAACGCATGGAGTAGGTGCTGTTCATCGTCAGCAGATATTCCACATTGTAGGAGGTATAGTTGCTTTTCAGCTGGGAAAGATAGGGGAGGATCTCCGGATTGAAGCGCACGCGGATCTGCTTGTCCCGGTCATTCACGGTGGAGCCGCGCTGCAGCCAGGACAGGACCTTGTACTGGTGGCCGTCGCTGGCCGGGTCCAGGCTCCAGAAGGAGCGGTCCTCCAAACTTTTGACGGTGTCCTTCAGGTATTCCAGATAGGTGTTGTCGTGCATGTTGACCCCGGCCAGCCGCCCGAAGTCGGAAAAGCTCAACGAATAAACGCGGTCCGCATCCGGGGTCTCCTTGGGGTTGATCTGTGCCATCATCGCCAGCAGCACCTTTTGCTCCAGCTTTGGCAGGGCATATTTTGTCTTTTGGATCAGGTCATTACTCTTGGTGATGATCGATTCCGACGCCGGGTTGTACTTGGGTACATTGCCTGCAGAGCGGGTACGGCGGTGCTTTTGTGGCGGCGTGTTTTCCTGCGCAGGGAGGTCCGGGTCATAGTATTCGCCTTCAATGATGGTGTCATTTTTCCGCTTTTCAGACATAGACCTACACCTCCACAAATACAGTACATTAAGCATACACGCAATTGCGGAAAATGTCAACGCCTTCTCGCAATAAAAAATAAATGTGCCATTTGTATTTTTTTCTTATAATTATTATTTATTATTTTATAAATTTATCTCTTTATATATAATAAGTAGATTGCGAGTTTTCTTCTGCTGAATTGAGAGAAAAATTCCTGTTAAAAAAGAGTTTTCTTCCCATGAAAAAAGAGAAATATTCTGCTGTGCTGAGAGTTCTCTTCTGCTGATTTTGGCAGAATAAAACTCTCAATTCGGCAGAAAAAAACTCGCAGTACGCAAGCGGCTGCGGGCAAAGCAGACAGCGAAATGAGAGTTTTATTCTGCGCTGTTGAGAGAAAAATGCTGCGCAGTGAAAAAATTAGTTCGCGGCTTTTCCGATGGAGCAGGGGAGAGTGCAGTGACAAAAAAAGAGGGCAGAGGGGAAAAAGGCTTATTGAGAGAAATTTTCTGACAACAGAAGAAAAAACAGAAAAATTCTCCTTTTTGTATTGCGAGTTTTATTCTGAACAAAAAAATCTCCCGGAATCTTCGATAGTACGTAAAAGTATACGAAAAAAGAAAAAAGTATTGCGAGAAATTTTCTCCGCTGCAAAAATAGAACAAAAGAAACAAAGCGTAATAATTTATATACAATATACAAAACGGAAAACAAGATCATGCGCATCCGGGGAAACCGGCAGGGAAGGGGAGAGGGTCGGCAGGAGAAGCACAGCTTTTCCAAAATGCAGACTGCCAAAAGGCGACGCAGAGCCGCAGGTAATTATTTTTATAAAAATGCAGAAAAAAACTCTCAATAGACGCCCGCGGTGGGACTATTGAGAGTTTTTTTCTGCAAAAAATAAAAAAAATCAGAAAAATGCAGCCGTCCGCAAGGGTCGTCAGTATCTCCTTATTACCGGGAGCAGGTCACAGCATCTGTTGGTGTATAGTCAAACAGGCCGTCGTTTTTCTCCTCCAGAGCCTTGATCATGTGGTAGGTGTATTCGTTGTAGGGCGTCGGGATGCCTAACTTGCGCCCCATGCGCATGAGCGCACCGGAGAACATATCGATTTCTGTGTGCCGCCCGGCGTCGAGGTCCTGCAGGGTGGAGTAGCGCGCGGTTGGCGGCACGGTGCTGCCGTGGGTGGAGCCCGCAGCTGCCTTGGAGAGGTCGATCCCCTTGGCGGCGGCAATGGCCTCCAGCTCGCGGCGCAGGCCGTCGCTGATGGCCTTTATATGGGCACTGTCGCTGTAGCAGCCGACACCCGCGCCGAGGATCGCCTGCGGCAGATTGTTGCAGACGTTCAGCCGGAACTTGGACCAAATCTCCTCGCGGATATGCTCGGTCACACGGAAATGAATGCCCGTGTCCGCAAACAGCGCCCGCACCGCCTGCACCCGGTCACTGTCAAACGGTGCGGTCAGCTCTCCGTAGATGATGCCGATGGTCGTCTCCGGGTCAAACCGCACACCGTCCTCGGTGCGGTGGGAGGCCACCTTGATGAGCGCGGGCAGCACATGAGCCGCGCCGACCTGTGCGGCGATGAGCTCCTCGCTGTCAACGCCGTTCATCAGGCTCATGACAACGGTGCGTTCGCTCACAATGGTGCGGATGCTGTCCAGCGCGCCGGGCAGTGCGCCGTATTTCAGCGCGACAATCAGCAGATCGACGCCGTGGGCCTGCTGCGGGGTCCAGACCTGCGGGTGATAGACCTGCCCGTTGATCGTGCAGCCGTTTTGCCGCAGCCGCTCGGCGCAGGAACCCTCCGCCACGACGCCAAGCTGCAGGGTGTTGGCAGCGGCCTTGTCGGCCAGGCCCCACAGCACATAGCAGCCGACGGCTCCGGCCCCCAAAATAGCAACAGATTGAATTTTCATCGTCTACATCCTCCCGTCAGCCGGCACGGCCCGGCTGGATGATGCGGATCAGCTCCTTATCCAGCTGCAGGGTGCAGTGCCACGGATTTACAATAATGCCCGCGATTTCCGGTGCGGAGAGCACTGCGGCAAACAGCTTGTCAATGTCTGCGAGGAAGGTCGATTTCACCGTATCAGGGCTTTTCATCTGCTCCTCAAACGAGGTGAAGGCGTACCACCAGCT
>OCHL01000630.1_pt1 | contig 29999 bp, 24 predicted proteins | sample 1538421 | NCBI WGS metagenome assembly OCHL01 (sample SAMN04571690, study PRJEB22368) | human gut metagenome | biome: human gut; material: stool | host: Homo sapiens | place: Luxembourg | collected 2012-06-01 | reverse complement strand
TGTTGATCTGCTCGGTCTGGGTGTTCTGGTCATTCTTGCCGTCCATGATGGTGACAGCATAGCCCATGTCCTTCAGGTAGCCTTCCAGATCGGCACGGTACAGGGTCATAAAGTTATCAGCAAACTGATAGATGCACACGCCGACGGTAGCGGAGCCGTTGGTGGCAGCAGCGGAAGCAGCAGTGGAAGAAGCCACGCTGGATGCAGCAGTGCTGGAGGAAGAACCGCCGCAGGCGGTCATGGCGGCGGCAGCGCCGACAACAGCAGAAGCCTTCAGGAAGTCACGACGAGAAATCATTTTCATAATAGTGTTCTCCTTCAATCGTATACAGCATTTTCTACAGGCGTAATTGTCGCACACACCTGTAATTCCTGTGTGTATTATACCTTCGCACAGGGCAAAATGACAAGAGAACAAGTTCACAAGATTGAAGGAAATATTTTGTGAGGTTTCAACAAAAGGAAGCCTACTCTGACAAAAGCTTTTCTTGAAGCATCACAATTTTTCATGCTTTTGCAACCAACAGACAAATGTGCCGGAAACGTGTCAGAATTCTTGCAAAAGGATTACAAATTGTTGCATTTCCTGTTTCGGCGCTTTGAGGTCTGCCTTGTGTTTTTTGAAAAGTTTTTTCAGGAATACATAAAAAGAAAACTCCCCGTGCCGCGTTTGCGGGCGCAGGGAGTTCGTTCTTTGCGTTTTTACAGTTTCAGCAGTGCCTTTGCAATGTTGAAATACACCAGCAGCGTGGTGGTATCCACGATGGTGGTGATCAGGGGCGAGGCCATCACGGCGGGGTCCACATGCAGCTTTTCGGCCACCACCGGCAGGATGCCGCCGATGAGCTGCGAGAGCAGGATGGTGCAGATCAGGGTCAGGCACACCACCAGCGCCACCGGGGCCGCCACGCGGTCCAGCAGCAGCATCTTGGCAAAGTTGCACACGGCCAGCGTGCCGCCGCACAGCAGTGCCACGCGGCTCTCGCGCCACAGGATGCGGGGCAGGTCGCGGGGGCGGATATCGCCCACGGCCATGCCGCGGATGATGGTGGAGGTGCTCTGGCTGCCCGCGTTGCCGCCTGCGTCGGTCAGCATGGGGATGTAGGCGGTCAGCACGGTCACAGCGGCCAGTGCATCTTCATAGCCCCGGATGACCAGGCTGGAGAAGGTGGCGCTGATCATCAGAAACAGCAGCCACGGTGCGCGGCTCTTGTACAGGTCCCACATGCTCTGCTTGAAGTAGGGCTTATCGGACGGGCCGATGGCGTTCATCTTGGCGATATCCTCGCTGGCCTCGTCCTGCAGGATGCTGATGGCGTCATCAATGGTCACGATGCCCACCAGCCGGTTCTCGGCATCCACCACCGGGATGGCCAGGAAGCCGTACTTCTCGAACAGGTTGGAAACATCCTCCTGGTCGGTGGTGGTGCCCACGCTGACCACATTGGTGTCCATCAAGTTCCGGATGGGCTCTGCGGTGTCCTTGGCCAGCACCAGCGCCCGCAGCGACACCACGCCGATCAGCTTGCGGCTGCCGTCGGTGACGTAGCAGTTGTTGATGGTCTCCTTGTCAAAGCCGTTCTTGCGGATGGCATCCATGGCCTGCGCCACGGTCATGTCCGGCCGCAGCTCCATGAACTCGGTGGTCATCACGCCGCCGGCGGAGTCCTCGGGGTACTTGAGCAGTTCGTTGATCATGCGGCGGGTGGCCGGGTCTGCCTGGCCCAGGATGCGCTTGACCACATTGGCGGGCATCTCCTCCACAAGGTCGGTGGCATCGTCCACGAACAGCTCGTCCACCACGGCCTTCAGCTCGGTGTCCGTCAGCCCGTCGATGAGCTTTTGCTGGGTCTCGGGCGTCAGCTCGGTGAACACGTCTGCCGCCAGGTCCTTCGGGCACAGGCGGAACAGCACCGGGAGCTTCTCGGCGGGCAGGTCTTCAAACACGGCGGCCAGGTCCGGCGCGGGCAGGGTCTCCATCACGTCCCGCAGGCTCTGGTACTTTTTGGCGTCATCCAGGTTCGCCAGCATGGTCTTCAGGGTGTTGATCGAAATTTCAGACATAAAAAGCTGCCTCCTTTTTTCCAGGCGGCAGCTTGAATCATCTACGCAGGGGAACACGAACACACGCCGTGCGCGTTCACGCACAGCAGGGCCATTTCCCGGCATTTCCAAAGGCTGCCGTCTGGTTCACTGATCGGGGATATAACGTGCTGCTACTACCGGCAGGTTCCATGACGACCACCTCGTTTCTGTGTTGTGAAAAGCATTTCAGTGTTTTCCGCCCATTACTTTACCACGGCTTTTGCACCGCGTCAACCCCGTGCCGAAAATTTTTCCGGTTCTTTACAAAAAGCAAAAGCGCCCGACGATATTTTTCGTATCATCAGGCACTTTTGTGGTTTTTCAGGGATTATTCGGCGGCCGTATCAAACAGGCCCTTCTGCTTTGCCTTTTCCCAGGTCAGGCAGACGCGCAGTTTGCTCACGGGGAAAGCCGGATGGAACTTCTGCTCATCCTCGTTGGTGTCATCCTTCAGCAGTTCCTGCTCCACGGCCCAGCGGGCAGCCTTCTGGGCGTCGGTGTCCTCAGCGCTGATATCGCTGTAGAGGACCGTGCTCTCTGGCTCCGGCTTGCCTGCGCGCTCCCACAGGAGCTTTGCCAGGGCAAGGCGGTTCGTGGGCATGGCCACATCGTCCATCTGGGTGATACGGTACAGGCCGGTGCCCACTTCATAGGCACCCACCACGGCAATGCCGCCGATGACCACACCGGCCGCGATATCGCCGCTGCCGTCGTCGGTGACGACCGGCTGGTCCGGGTCAGGCTCGGAGTCATCGTCAAAGAGCGCTTCAATGGTCACGTCGGCGGCGGGCATGGTCAGCTCTGCAATGATCAGGCCATTCTGGCTGACGTCGCGCAGGTCTGCGGTAATGTCCGTCACCACGCCGTTGACGGTCTTGGTCACCTTCCAGCCCGTGAACTTCTCCTGTTCCTTCGGGGTGGCGGTGATCACGTCGCCCTTTGCGGCGGTGGTCACTTCTGCGTCATTCAGGGTCACGGTGCAGTCCACCGCGTTCACCTGATACTGGATATTCTCGTAATACGGCTTTGCCTTTACGTTGTAGGCGGGCATGGTCAGAGTTGCAGTGGTTTCAGTGCCATTCTTCAGCAGCTTTGCAAGCTCTGTCGAGCTGGTAATTTCCGTCTCGGTGCCGTTTTCCACTTTATACAGTTTCCAACCGGCGAATGCCTTACCTTCGGGGTCGTTTCCAGCGATCAAAGCCACTTCAGTGCCTGCGGCTACAGGTGCATTCAGCACTTCGTCCTCAAGTTCTGCGGTAACATTCTCACCGGTGGTCACAGTGTACATCGGGCGCACATAGCCGCAGGTGTTGCAGTCAATGTCTTTTGCGTTGGTGTAGATATGGGGGCCTTTGGCCTCCTGGTCTGCCGTCATGCCCGGGCAGTTTGCGGTGGTGCACACCTTCCAGTGTTCGGTGTCGTCATGTTTCCACTGGTAGTTGTGCCAATGCACATCCAGCGTAACAGGAAAATTAAACCCATCATCTTCGACTTCGTAATTATAAGTAACTGTAGTGCTGTTCGCTTTCAAAATCCATGTTGCCGGGTCAACCGTACCGCCTTTCCAGCTGCCGGTGGTAACGCCATCTAACTCAAATTTCCCCGGCAGCTGATGCAGATCATATGTCCGATCGTCGTTCGCCAGAATTTGGTAGCGTTTGGAACCAACCTGCAAATCCCTGATTTTGGGGTTGTTTCTCAAATCCAGCGATGTCAGGCAATTATTATTGCACCGCAACCACCACAAGCTTTTATTTTCCCTTAAATCCAGAACTGTCAACTTGTTGTTGTTGCAATTCAAGCTTTCAAGTTTTGTGTTTTTGTTCAAATTTAATGACGTCAAACTGTTGTTATAGCATATCAACCGCTTCAGTTCCGGGTTTTCACTCACGTCCAGTTCCGTTAAATTATTGTCACTGCAGAATAGGTCGGTCAACTTCGAAAAGTATTTGAGTCCCTGCAGGCTTGTGCATCCGCTATTGCTTATCCTAATTTCCTTAACGGCATTTCTTTCCGTTTGGTTCAGCGCACCATCTTTATCTTTGTCAAAATTATCTGCTACATATTGTCTAAATGCTCCATCCGGGAAGTTTGTCGCATCAATAGCAACAGCGTCTTCCTCCGCCTGCGTGCTCACTGCGCTTTCTGTGCTGGCCGCAGCCGGTGCCGCTGCAAATGCGCCCACCGGCAGGGCGGACACCATCATGCACGCCGCAAGCGCCGCACTGAGAAACCGCGTACTCTTTTTTCTCATTGTTTATCCCTCGCTCTCTTTGTTGTCCGGGTGCCTCCCCGGAGGAAGGCCGCCTCATCTTTATTATACCCCCCCCCCCTATATGCGTTTCAATAGTTTCGGAATTTTTCACCCCACCAAAGTTTTCGTGTCTTTTTTGTCAATTTTCCACAAAAGCAGCCCTCAGCCGCCTTTCTTTCCCCTTTGCGCAAAAAAAAAAAAAAATCACCGGAAAAGCATGTGCCTTCCCGGTGATTTTCAAAGCTTATTTTCTTTTATATTTTCGCTTTCACAGCGTCGTCACGGTGTCAAACAGGTCCTTCGCGGCTTCCACAGCGTCCTTGCTGCCAAAGGTCACCCGCACGCCGGTGGCCATGGCGGCCCCCAACTCAGCGGCCTGCGCCTTCAGCAGTTCAGCGTCCACAGCGCACAGGGCCTTGCGGTCGGCCGTCATCATCTCGTCGGTGATGCCGCAGAAGAACCGGCGGTCTGTCTCCCGGGCTTCGGCGCGGGGCTTGCGGGGTGTATCCAGCTTTGCCACCGTGCCCACGATGAAGTCGTTCAGGTCCTTCTCGGTGTAGTCCCGTGCGGCCAGCTCGGCCGGGCCCTTGGCAAAGGTGTCGTAGCTCTCCTTCACATGGGGGTCGCGGTAGGTGTAAAGGTACTCCACCCCGTCGGAGGAAAGCATCCCGGTGCCGTAAGCACCGCCCACCTCGCGGATGTTGTGCCACAGGTATTCGTAGCTCATCACCCGGGCCAGCACCTTGCGGTCGCTGCGGCGCTCCATGGGCCACACCAGCACATCGTAGCTCACGCCGCCGTCAATGATGAACGCTTCGTTCACCGGCGGGGTCAGCGGTTCGGTGTAGGGCACAGCTTCGCGGCGACCCTCGGCGGCGAAGCGGCTGCCCGGCAGCAGGCTGCGCAGCTTTGCAAGGGCATCCTCGCTGCCGTACAGGCTCACGGTGAGCTGTGCGTTCTGCAGCACTTCGGTGCGCAGGGCATCCAGCCTTGCGCCCAGCGCGGCCCAGTCGGCCTTGGCCAGCAGGTCACACAGAAATTTGTAGTAGCTCACGCCGCTGCAGCGCTCGCTCACCGCGCCGTCCACCGAATAGTGGGCGCTGGCGCGGGTGGCCGCGTAGGCGTTGCCCTGTTGGATGAACTGCTGTTCCATGTTCAGCTTCTGCTGGCTCAGCACCCGGGCAAAGGCTGCTTCGGCCGCCGGGCCGGTGAGCCTGGTGTCATACAGCCACTCGCCGCCCAGCTCCACGGCCTTTTCCAGACTGCGTTCCAGCAGGCTCAGGCACAGGCTCAGCTTTGCGTGGCAGGGTGCACCCTCCTGCCGGCCGGTCCAGATATCCAGCTGCACGCGGCTGTCGCCCAGCCAGGTGCTGCGCAGGGTGTTCAGCTGCTGGGCGGTATGTGCGCTGCTGTCCAGCTCGTCCAGCACATCGGTCAGCAGGTCAAGGTACTGCATGTTCTCGGGCTTCACATGGCCGAGGTCGTAGTAGAAGTTCAGGTACAGGCTGCCCGCCGAGGGGTGATGCAGCAGCTGCGCACCGGCCAGCAGTTCCCGCTCTCCGGCGGCAGTCTTTGCACCGTCGCCGAGGTCGGCGGCCGTCAGCGGGTGTTCCAACACCAGCTTGCCGTCGGTGCGGATGGGCTCGCCCGCCTCGTCCTTTTGGGGCAGGGTGGGCACCTGCACCACCTGCACCGGGGCCGGGGCGAACAGCTGCCGCAGCAGCTCGTCGAACCAGCCGCCTGCCATTTTCTCCCGCAGGGACGCAAACAGTTTGTCCGTGTGCAGCAGCAGGGCCGGGTCGCCGGTGTGCAGCCAGCCAGTGGAAGCGTTGATGGCATCCAGCACGCCGTCCGGCAGGCTGCCCGGGCGCTCGAGGGATGCAAACTCGGCGCTGTTCAGCGAGGCCAGCAGCAGCTCCTGCGGGATGCCCTCGGCCAGAATGCCGTCCACGGCCTTGCGCACGGCGGCGGCAAACTTGCGGGCGCTCTCCTCGGTGGCACCGCGCAGAACCAGTTCCAGCGTGGGCTGCAGGGTGCTGTCGTCAAAGCCAATGTCGATGTCTGCGCCCAGATTTTCGGCCAGCAGGGCGGCTTTCAGCGGCGAATTGTTGGTGCCAAGCAGGGCGTCCAGAAGAATTTCCACGCCCAGCTGACGCTCCCGGTCGGCAAACGCGCCGGTGTACCACGCCAGGGCGCACTGCACCTCGTCCGGCTCCGGGTTCTCGGTGTAATAGGGCAGCTCCACGCAGGTGCCCGGCTGCTCGTTTTGCAGCGTCAGGCGCGGGCGGGTGCCGGTCTTCGGCATTTTGGAAAGGTAGTCTTTGTCCAGCAGCGCCAGTTTTTCGGCCATGTCCATCTTGCCGTACAGGGTGATGCAGCAGTTGTCGGCGCTGTAGTGGCGACGGTACACCCGCTTGTACTTCTCATAGGTCAGTGCCGGGATGCTCTCCGGGTCACCGCCGGAAACAAAGCCGTAGGCCGTATCCGGGAACATGGCCCGTTCTAGCGCGTCCTGCAGCTGCGCGTCCGGGGCAGCCAGCGCGCCCTGCATCTCGTTGTACACCACGCCGCTCACGGTGCCGTCGGCGTCCCGGTGCCAGCCTTCCTGCTCGAACACGCTCTTGTCCACCATGGCCAGCGGGCAGAACACCGCGTTCAGGTACACGTCCATCAGGTTCTTGAAGTCGGTCTCGTTGGGGGTGGCGAAGGGGTACACGGTCTTATCCGGGAAGGTCATCGCGTTCAGGAAGGACGCCATGCTGCTTTTCAGCAGCTGCAGGAACGGCGAAGTGACCGGGTATTTTTCGCTGCCCGCCAGCACCGAGTGTTCCAGAATGTGGAACACGCCGGTGTCGTCGGACGGAAAGGTGCCGAAGCCGATGCCGAACGCCTTGTTGACATCTTCATTTTCCACCAGCAGCACGGTGGCACCGCTCACATCGTGGGTGAGCACCGTCAGGGTGCCGTGCTGTTCGGGGCAGTCCTCGGTGCGGAGGACAGTATAACCGGGGAATCGTTCCATTTCGTTTTCTCCTTTGCGGTTTTGAAATCGTTTGACACTATTGTATCATTCAAGGGCGAAAAACACAATTACAGGTTTGTTAATTATAACCGGCAGAACGCTTTTCAACCATTTGCTTCCCGTGCAGGGCGTTTTCGCGTGGGGCAGGTTCTATGGCTTTTGCAAAAGGCATTGCCGCCGGGTACGTTCTCTTTTGCATGCCAAAAGAGAACCAGAAAAGTACCCGCTACTTTCGAGGCGCGGGAGGCACGAATTAAGGGCTGCTCGCCCTTAATAATCCCAAAGCAGTTAGGCTCCATACAAAAAATCCAAGTCGCTTCGCTAAAGGATTTTTTGTGTTCCGCCGATTTCGAGTCGCTTACGCGACGAGCTGTACGGATAAGTTTGTGCTTTATCTGCTGCGCGGCTGACAGCGGCAATATGCCATTTGCCATTGCGCCCTTCCCGTGAAAAAGCAAACAAACCAGCCCCGCAGGGCTGGCTTGTTTGCAAAATTATAAAATAACATTTCCTCTGATATTGCCAAAGCGAAAGCGTCGGCAATTTTAAATCGTATTTTTTACACCTGTTTTGCGCCCTCAGTCCGGCAGGACACCCGGAACAGCACAAAGCCCACCGCGAACAGCACAGCCAACATGCCAATGCCCACATTGGCGCTGCCGGTCAGCTGGCTGCCCACGCTGACGATCATGGTGCCCAGAAAGGAAGCACCCTTGCCGCAGATGTCGAACAGACCAAAGTATTCGCCGGATTTTTCCGCCGGGATGATCTTGGCAAAGTGGCTGCGGCTCAGCGCCTGCACGCCGCCCTGGAACATGCCCACCACCACGGCCAGCACCCAGAACTGCCACTGTTTGGTCAGGAAGAAGGCGAACACCGCAATGCCGGTGTAGGCCGCGATGCACACGGGGATCAGCTGGCTGGACGGATATTTCGCGCTCAGGCGGCCAAAGATCAATGCGGACGGGAAGGCCACGATCTGGGTCACCAGCAGCGCCAGCAGCAGGCCCGTGGTGTCCAGCCCCAGCGCGGTGCCATAGGCCGTGGCCATATCAATGATGGTATACACACCATCAATATAGCAGAAAAACGCCAGCAGGAACCAGAACACCTGTTTATCCTCGTGCAGGTGCTTGAGGGTGTGGCCGATGCGCACAAAGCTCTGCCGGATGGCGTGCTGCTCCACCTCCACATAGTTGATCTGTTTATATTTGCGCAGCAGCGGCAGGGTGGTGCCCAGCCACCACGCGGCGGTGATGAGCAGCGCGATGGAAAGGGCGGTCATCTGGCTCATGCCGATGGCCCCGCTGCCCAGCACCAGCGCCAGGCACACCACAAAGGGCACACAGCTGCCGATGTAACCCCAGGCATAGCCCTGCGAGGAGACAACATCCATGCGTTCCGGGGTGGTCACATCGCCCAGCATGGAGTCGTAGAACACCAGACTGCCCGAAAAGCCGATTTTCGCAATAATGAAGATGACGAGGAACGGCAGCCAGATTGTGGCCACGCCCATGGCGCAGCAGCCTGCCACGCCCACGAACAGGCAGAGCATGAAGATGGGCTTCTTGAAGCCTCTGGTATCGGCCAGCGTGCCCAAAATCGGCCCCAGCACTGCCGTGATCACCGTGACCACCGAGCTTGCATAGCCCCAGTAGGCCAGATAGTTCACCGAACTCAATCCCCCGGCCTCGGCCAGCGCATTAAAGAAAATGGGCACCAGTGTGGCGATCATCAGCACAAAGGCCGAGTTGCCCACGTCGTACAGGATCCACGCGCGCTCCAGCGGCGTCACCTTGAATTTTTCATGTTTCATTTTGTTTCCTCTTGCACCGCCGGGCGGTGCCCCCTCTTTTTAGATTTCACCATTTAAAATGGCCGCCGCTCACGCTCTGGCCATCTTCAGCGGAAATTTTATTTTTATTTTCGTGTTTGTCGCGCTCTGCGGAGCGCTCCAAACACATTTTCACCAAAAGGGTCGTAGCAGGAAACAGCATCTTTCCCTGCTGGCCTGCATCGACTTACTCAGAACTCTCCAAATGTATGGTCGTAGGCTTTATCCAGCGGTTCGTCCGTGTCCAGCTTTTCCACAAATTCCAGAATGAGCCGTTCTGCCAGAGGTAGAGCCTTGGCGTACAGTGCTTCCAGCTGTTTGCCGCTCTCTACACACTTCGGGTTCGGCAACGGGTTCGCCACAAGGCCGTGCAGCATGTCGTACTTGCCCACCACCTTCATGCCGGTCAGCACCACCCAGCGCTTGACCGGATTCGACGCCTGCAGAAGCCTGTGCACCGAGATCATGCCTTTGAGCGCATCCAGCGTCACCTGCTCTGAGATGCCCTCGTAGAACGGCGCGATCACCTTTGCATTTTTCTCCGACGGATGAATGTGGCTGGCCGTGAAGAACTTGAGCGGGTCGCAGCCATCCCGGCGCATCAGCATGTTGTCGAACTCGGTCTCGATTTCGCAATGGGTCACGCCGCTGGAACGGGTGAACTGCTCCACATAGGGGTGGCAGGTGCTGTCCAGCGCAAAGTGACAGATGAAGCCGATGGCATAGGCCAGCACCGCGTCGCGGTCGCCTGCCGCCTTCACCACACCCCGGGCACGGTCGAAGAACACCCGGCCGGGCTTGTCGTGCATGGCATTGCCCAGCGCACTCACGGGGTTGGAGCTGGCTGCATGATAATAAAACAGCAGGTCCGGCCCGTGCAGGCCGATATCGTAAAGTTCACGGTTCATTTCCAGCTGCACCCGCACTTCGTCCGGCAGATGTTCCAGAACATTGGCACCAAAGCGGCGGTGCGCGTAGGTTGACGGCATGGCAGATTCCTTCCTTTCCCTCCGGCAGGGTGCACAAAACGCCCGCCGGTTTCGCGTTCTGTTTTAGTATAGCAGAAAGTTTCCCCACCTTCTACCCCTTTGTGTCTGGTTTTGGTAAAAAGTTTGAATGATTATTGCACTTTTCGGCCAGCGGACCGGTAGTTTCTCCAGCCGCGTCCTCCGCTTTCGGCCCCACTTGTGAAAAAGAGCTCCAGAAAATCCGCAGATTTTCTGGAGCTCCAATCGAAAAAAATCGACTTTCCTCTGTTCATGGCCAGAGCGCACGCGTCGGCCATTTTAAATCGTCATGCCTTAAACTTTTTCGTAGCCCTGCGGCATCTCGTTCTTCCGGTTGCGGTCCATCAGGGTGCGCAGCGCGTCGCTGGCGCTCATGCCCTCCTTCACGATGGCGTTCACCGTCTGCACGATGGGCATTTCCACATTGTACTTTGCTGCCAGCTCCATGGCGGCGGGCAGGGCGTTGATACCCTCCACCACCATGCCCACTTCCTTCACGGCCTGCTCCGGGCTCTCGCCCTTGCCGATCAGGATGCCCGCACGGTTGTTGCGGCTGTGCATGCTGGTGGCCGTGACGATCAGGTCACCGATACCGGCCAGACCCGCAAAGGTGTGGATGTTGCAGCCCATGGCCACGCCCAGCCGGGCGATCTCGGCGATGCCGCGGGTGATAAGGGCCGCGCGGGCGTTGTCGCCGTAGCCAAGGCCGGTGGAGATGCCCACACCCAGCGCGATGACATTCTTCAGCGCACCGCTCAGCTCCACGCCCTTGATGTCGGCGTTGGTGTACACGCGCATACAGGTGTTGCTGAACACATCCTGCACGAACTCTGCCGCCTGCTCATCCGGGCAGGCCGAGACGATGGTGGTAGGCAGGTCCAGCGCCACTTCCTCAGCGTGGGTGGGGCCGGAGAGGGCCACCAGCTTCACGTTCTTCGGGCCATCTTCTTTGCCCAGCTCGTCCGCGATGACTTCCGTCATGGTGTAGAGGGTCTCCGGCTCCATGCCCTTTGCCACGTCCACGATGATCTGCCCGTCCGGGATGTAAGGCCGTGCCTTCGCGGTGGTGGAGCGCACGAACACCGACGGCACTGCAAACAGCAGCACATCCTTGCCGGTGCACACTTCCTCGATACTCTTGGTGAACTGCAGCTCGGCCGGGATCTTCATGCCCGGCAGGTTTGGGTGCACCCGGGTGGTGGAAAGGCTGTCCACCTCGGCCGGCAGCGCCGACCACACCTGCACCTCATTGCCGCTGACCGTCAGCATCCGTGCCAGAGCCATGCCCCAGGTGCCTGCACCCAGAACGCCGATTTTATGTTTCATTTCGTTGGTCCTCCGTTGGCACCGCGCGGCAGGCTCAGCCCGCAGGCGGTGGATTTGCGCCGTCGCCGGGCCAAAGCCCGCGGCGCTTTTGTTATGTCCATTGTACACGAAAGCCCGTGCGCCGTCAACCGGTTGCCGCATTGCACAAAGTTAACACCTGCTTTTCCCATTTTTTGTGGACTTCACGCGTTTTATTCAAACCGTTTGCACTCGGGCTGGATTCATGTTATAGTATTTTGGTAGGTTTTGTAGGAATTTTGAAAAAGGTCTTGACTTCGACCATACTTCAAGTTCTATAATACTTTTATTCTCGTTCTTTTTAGAGTATTTGAACACCGTTCTGAGGGAACATTTTCCATGTTTGAAGCATTTCTTTCCAACCGCACGGTCAGCGTGCTGGCGGAAGCCCTGCCCCGCATCCTGACGGCAGGCCTCACCATGACCATCCCGCTGACCCTCGTCTCTTTCTTCTTTGCCATGATCATCGCCGTGGCGGTGGCGCTGGTGCAGTACGCCAACGTGCCGGTGCTGCGGCAGATCGCCCGGTTCTACATCTGGGTCATCCGCGGCACACCACTGCTGGTGCAGCTGTTCATCATCTTTTACGGCCTGCCCAGCGTGGGCATCATGCTGGACGCCTTCCCGGCGGCAGTTATCGCCTTTGCCTTTAACGAAGGCGCTTACTGTGCCGAGACCATGCGCGGTGCGCTGGAAAGCGTGCCCCAGGGCCAGCTGGAAGCCGGTTACTGCGTGGGCATGAGCTGGTGGCAGATCATGCGCCGCATCGTGCTGCCGCAGGCCCTGCGCACGGCGGTACCTGCCCTTTCCAACTCGCTCATCGGCATGATCAAGGACACCTCTCTGGCGTCCAACATCACGGTGGCCGAGCTGTTCATGGCGGGCCAGCGCGTGGCCGCCCGCACCTACATCTTCCTGCCCATTTACTGCGAGGTGGCAGTGGTGTACCTGCTGTTCTGCACGGTCATCACCAAACTGCAGGCGCTGCTGGAACGTCGGCTCAATGCCCACGGCTTCCAGTAAGAAAGGAGCGTGGGAACCATGTCCATGTTAGAGATCAAAAATGTCCGCAAGTCCTTTTTCACCTACGCGAAGCCCGGCCTGCAGGCGGGTATCTTCCACCGGCCCGGCGCCCGCAAACCGACCAGTGAGCTGAAGGTGCTGCAGGGCGTGGACCTGACCGTGGAAAAGGGCGATGTGGTGGCCATCCTCGGCCCGTCCGGCTCCGGCAAGACCACTCTGCTGCGCTGCCTGAACTTTCTCGAGACCGCCGACGCGGGCCAGCTGACCTTCGACGGTGAGACCTTCGACCTCGCCAGGGCCAGCCGCGCCGACATCGCCCGGCTGCGCAAAAAGACGGCCTTCGTCTTCCAGAACTACAATCTGTTCCGCAACAAAACGGCCCTACAAAACGTCACCGAAGGCCTCATCGTCGCCCGCAGGATGCCCAAGGAGCAGGCCGACATGGTGGGCAGGAAGATGCTGGAAAAGGTCGGCCTTGCCGACCGGGCGGACTACTACCCCCGCCAGCTTTCCGGCGGCCAGCAGCAGCGCGTGGCCATCGCCCGGGCGCTGGCATCCGACCCGGAGATCATCTATTTTGATGAGCCCACCTCTGCCCTCGACCCGGAGCTGACCGGCGAGGTGCTTTCCGTCATGCGGCAGCTGGCCGAGGAGGGCATGACCATGCTGGTGGTCACCCATGAGATGGGCTTTGCCCGCAATGTTTCTTCCAAGACGGTGTTCATGGAGAACGGCGTGGTGGTGGAGCAGGCCGCTTCCCGCGAGTTCTTTGCGAACCCGAAGGAGGAGCGCACCCGCGAGTTTTTGCGGAAAATTGCGCACACTGAATAAGTTTACCATTTGGAATGGCCTCCGTTTCACTTTGGCCATATTTATAGGAAATTCTATTTTCTTGATTCGTAATTAAAAACGACTGCGGTCGTTTTTAATTACATTTTTCACCGGAGGGGCCGTATCGGGCAGCAGCATCCAATCAAACATTCTTGCTGCGATCCTTCACGGCCTTCTTCCGTGAAAAAGCAATCGAGAAAAATCCGCAGATTTTTCTCGATTGCAAAATTAAAAATAATTTTCCGCTAATCATGGCCAAAGCGAACGCGGCGGCCATTCTAAATCGTTTTTTCATCGAAAGGATATACAAATTATGAAACGCAGAACTTTTATTTCTCTCATGAGCGTCATGGCCGCTGCCGGGGTGCTGACTCTGGCCGGCTGCTCCAATTCCTCCAGCAGCACCGCCGCTTCCGGCACGGATGCCTCTGTGGCCCCCGCTGCCGGTGACCAGCTGTCCAGCATCCAGTCCAGCGGCAAGCTGATCGTTGCGCTGGAAGGCGCATGGCAGCCCTGGAGCTTCCACGACGAGAGCGACACGCTGGTGGGCTATGACGTGGAAGTCTCCCGTGCCATCGCCGAAAAGCTGGGCGTGGAGCCGGAGTATGTGGAAAGCGACTGGGACAGCCTGTTTGCCGGTCTGGATGCTGGCCGCTACGACCTGGTGTGCAACGGCGTGGAAGTGACCGAGGAGCGTGCCAAGACCTACGATTTCACCACCCCTTACGGCTACATCCACACCGCTCTGGCCGTCCGCAAGGACAACGATGACATCACCACCTTTGAGGACCTGAACGGCAAGACCACCGCCAACAGTCTGGCTTCCACCTACATGGAGCTGGCCGAGAGCTACGGTGCCACCGTGCAGGGCATCGACACGCTGGAGGAGACCATCCAGCTGCTGACCGCAGGCCGCATCGACGCCACCCTGAACGCCGATGTCTCCTTCTACGACTACCTGAACGTTCATCCGGACGCAGATTTCAAGATCGTGGCCCAGACCGAGGATGCTTCCCACGTTGCCATCCCGCTGCGCAAGAGCGACGCCAGCGCCACCCTGCTGGAGGCCATCAACACCGCCATCGACGAGCTGCGTGCAGACGGCACCCTGAAGGAACTGAGCGAGAAGTATTTCGGTCAGGATATCTCCGCCGAGAACTAACCATTGGAATGCCCTCCGCTTTGCTCTGGGCGTCTTCAGCAGTAAATTGATTTTGATATTGCAAGTCCCGGCAGACTGCGGTCTGCCGGGACTTGTCTTTTCACGGGAGAGGCTGCGACCGGCAGATGCATCCACTGCATTTTCTGCATCCCTGCACATTCACTGTTCCAAAATACAAAAAGCTCCCCCTTCGGGGGAGCTGGCGCGAAAGCGCCTGAGAGGGTTCTATGCGTGAAAATATTCGTAGATGGTCTGTGCCGTCTGTCTGCCCACGCCGGGGGTGTTTTCCAGCTGTTCGGGCGTGGCTTCCTTCACGGCACCCACGCTCTTGAACTGCGCCAGCAAGGCCTTTGCGGTCTTCGGGCCGATGCCCGGAATTTCCGTCAGGGTGGAAGAATAGCTTTTCTGCTTCATCTGCTGTTTGCGGTAAGCGTTGGCGAAGCGGTGGGTCTCGTCCTGAATCGCTGTGATGAAGGTAAAGGTGCCCCGGTTCATGTTGATGGCGATCTCCCGCCCGTCGCTGTCCACGATGGCACGGGTGCGGTGGTGTTCGTCCTTTACCATGCCGTACAGCGGCACATCAGCCAGAGCGGTACTTGCCAGCGCTTCCTTCGCCGCGCTCACCTGGCCCCGGCCGCCGTCCATCAGCAGCAGGTCCGGCTTCTGGCCGAACCAGTTGCTGCTGGGTTCGCCGTTCTTGGCAAGCTCTGCATACTTTTCGTACTCCGCCGCCCGCCGGGAAACAGTCTCGGCCAGCGACGCATAGTCGTCGGTGCCCGCCACGGTTTTCATCTTGAACTTGCGGTAGCCTGCTTTATAGGGCTTGCCGTCCTTGAAGGTCACCATGCCGCACACACTGGAACCGTCGCCCCAGTTGGAGATATCATAGCTCTCAATGGCGCGGGGCGGCTTTGCAAGGCCCAGCACCTGGGCCAGCTCGTCCAGCAGCTTTTCCTCCCGGGCGTAGCGGCCGCTTTCCCGGGCAAGGCGCTCCACGGCATTGGTGTGGGCCATTTCCACCAGATGGGCCTTATCGCCCCGCTGGGGCACATACAGCTGCACCTCGCTGCCGCGCTTTTCGTTCAGCGCCTGCTGCAAGGCGTCGCTGTCCGGCGGCAGCTCGTCCACCGCAATAATTTTTGGAATTTGCTCGTCGTCCAGATAGTACCGGGGCAGAAATTCTTCCCGCACGGCGTCAATATCCGACGTATCGTGGAACAAAAACTCCCGCTTGTCGGTGAGTCTGCCGTCCCGGAACCGCAGCACCGCCGCGCACACGCTGCTGGGCGTGCCCGCCAGCGCCACCACGTCCATCTCCACGTCCGGGTCCACGACCACCTTCTGCCCGGCGCTCACCTTGGTGATGGCCGCGATCTGGTCCCGGATGAGGGCGGCCGTCTCAAATTCCAGCCGGTCGGAGGCTTCCAGCATCCGCTCGTTGAGCGTTTTCAGAATGTCCTTTTTGCCGTAGCGGATGAGGTGCACGGCGCTTTTTACGGCCTGGTTGTAGTTTTCGCAGCTGATCTTGCCGCTGCACACGGCCATGCACTTGCCGATGTGGGCGTTCAGGCAGGGGCGGCCTTTGCCGATCTCCTGCGGAAAACGCTTGTTGCAGCGCGGCAGCAGAAAGGCATCCATGGCCGATTCTGCCATCTGCCGGGCCGCAAAGCTGGAGGTATAGGGGCCGATGTACTCGGCATCGTCGTCCTCTTTTTGCAGCACGAAGGAAAGGCGCGGCCAGGGCTCTTTCGTCACCTTGATATAGCTGTAGCCCTTGTCGTCCTTCAGCAGGATATTGTATTTCGGGGTGTGGGCCTTGATCTGGCTGGCTTCCAGCACCAGCGCTTCAAACTCGCTCTGGCAGACGATCACGTCAAAGGCGTAGGCGTGGGCGATCATCTGGCTGACCTTGTTGTCGTGGGGCACGCCCTCGCGGAAATACTGGCTCACCCGGATGCGCAGGCGCTTTGCCTTGCCGATATAGATAATGGTGTCGCTTTTGTCCCGGATGATATATACGCCGGGTAAAAGCGGCAGCATACAGGCCTTCTGGTAAAGCTCGGCCTTGGTCATTCAGCGTCTGCCTCGGCATCTGTCGCCCGCTCTGCCTTGAGCTTTTTGCAGTAGCGGATGTTCTGCAGGCACCCCAGGATGCCCGTGACATTCAGCACCCAGGTCCACCACTTCATGTGCTGCTCGGTGAACAGCTCCACCAGGGCGCTGGCTGCCAGCAGCGCGCTGAACATGGCCAGGAAAACATACCAGGGCTTGCCGCTGTCACACAGCGCCACAAATTTTTCCATGCGTTCCTTGTTCTTCTCGCTCATAAAAGTGCCTCCTTCTACGGTGTCTTTTCCATCGCATCCAATACCAAAAAAGCGGCAGGAGACTTTCCCGCCGCTTTTGATTCCTTAATGCACAGAATTACTCTGCAAAGCCAGACTCCACCAGCTTGATCAGGCCGTCCACGGCAGCCTGCTCGTCAGCGCCGTCGGCGATGATGCGGATGGTGGTGCCGCCCACGATACCCAGAGACAGAACGCCCAGCAGGCTCTTTGCGTTCACGCGGCGTTCTTCCTTCTCGACCCAGATGGAAGACTTGAACTCGTTAGCCTTCTGAATGAAGAAGGTAGCCGGACGAGCGTGCAGACCAACCTGATTTTCAACGGTGACTTCTTTCACATACATAGTAAAGCGCTCCTATCTAATATCGTTTTGGGTACAAAATTTGTAGAGTGTGCCTGTTGCGTTACGATTATTTTAGCGCAAGTCGAAACGGTTGTACAGCCCTCCGGCGCATTTTTGGCGGTTTCTCCAATGAAAAGGGGGCCATTTTTCATTATTTGTACAAAGATAATAAAATTATTCCCCGAAGGTTAGAGGGTAGATACAAAAGTTTTCAACATTTTTTCGACCGTCGGGTGGATTCTCGACCGTTTTTGTGCGTTTTCGGCACCGGGCTTCCGGCTTCGACCGCCTGTTTTCGCCCTTTTCCGCCCCCGGCCGCCCGCGCATTTGCGGCCAAAATCACTCCTGCGCCGCGCCCTCATACCGCATCAGGACAAGGGCACATTTCTTCACCACGGCGGGGTACTGCTCCGGGACAAATTCCAGTTCCATTTCCCCGGTCAGCTTCCAGCCCATGCGGGTGTAGAGGGCGATGGCCCGGCTGTTGGTGTTCAGCACGCTCAGCACCGGGTGCTTGTGCTCCGGCAGCTTTTTGCGGGCAAAGTCCAGCAGCTTCTGCCCGATGCCCTTGCCCCGGGCGCTCTCGGTGACGAACAGGTGTTCCACATGGCCCACCTTGTGGTTGACGCTCACGATACCGTCCGGCACATCCTTGGTGGTGTGCAGGTAGCACGCCCAGCCTGCAGCCTTCTCCTGCCGCAGCTGCAGCAGATATTCTTCCTCCGTCATGCCCGCGCAGTATTCTGTGGTCCAGTTTTCCGCGCAGACGGTGCGTCGGCCTTCCAGAAAGATGCGGGCGGCAGCGGCAAACTGCTCGTCGGTCTTCACCAGACGCACGTTCTCGCCGCGCTTCCACTTGGGCAGCTCGGTCACGGGGTGACTGACGCACCACTGCTCGTACAGCTCCGGGCGGCGCAGGCGGGTGCGCTCCCGGCTCTTTTCGCCGCGCCAGGCGTCGATCTTCTGGTGGTCGCCGCCCAGCAGCACCTGCGGCACCGCGCGGCCTTCCCACACTTCGGGGCGGGTGTACTGCGGGTATTCCAGCAGGCCGTCCCAGTAGCTTTCTTCCTCGTAGCCCTTCTGCTCGGCCAGCACGCCGGGCTTCAGGCGCAGCACGCTGTCCGCCACCACAAGGCTGGCCAGTTCGCCGCCGGTGAGGATGTAATCGCCAATGGAGATCTCCTCGTCCGCAAAGGCCTCAATGACCCGTTCATCAATGCCCTCATAGTGGCCGCACACCAGCGTCAGGTTGTCGTACTGGGCCAGGCGGCGGGCATGTTCTTCGGTGTAGCGCTGGCCGCCGGCGGTCAGGAACACGATGTGCGGGGCCGGGCGGCCCTGCTGGGCCACTTCCTGCTGCACGGCGCGCAGGCAGTCCGCGATGGGCTGGGCATACAGCACCATGCCGCAGCCGCCGCCGTAGGGGTAATCATCGGTCTGCTTCTGCTTGTTTTTCGTATAGTCCCGGATCTGGTGGCAGTGGGTCTCAATATAGCCCTTCTTCGCTGCACGGCCCAGTATGCTGGCATCCAGCACCTGCTGGCACATCTCCGGGAACAGGGTCACGATGTCCACACGCATTCCCATGGCTCAGTTTTCCTCCCGTTCGCTGTCAAAATCGTCGTCCAGCAGGCCCGGGATGGGCGTGACGAGGAGATAGCCCTCCGGCGGGTTGCGCTCTTTCAAAAAGGCATCCACGCCTGGGAACATATACTCCTTGCCGCTGGGTGCCTTGACGGTGTAGATATCCTGTGCGCCGGGGTGGTCCACGCTGGTCACCACGCCGTACACCTTGCCGGTGTCGGCATCCCGCACTTCGCAGCCGATGAGGTCGGCCACATACCACCGGCCTGCAGGCAGGGTGGCGTCATTGCGGTCAAAGTAGAACACCTGCCCGCGCAGTGCCCGGGCGGCATCCATGTCGTTCACGCCTTCCAGCTGCAGCAGAGCCATCTGCCCCTGCGCACGGATGGAGACGATTTTATAGGCTCTGCCGCCCTGTGCCGAGGGGTACAGCCTGCCCACCTTTTTCAAAAAAGCCACGCCGTCGCACCAAAGCTCCAGCTTCATTTCGCCGCGCACCCCGTGGGTGGTCACGACCTTGCCCGCTTCCAGATATTGCTGCATTGTAATCTCCCTGTATCACGTCCTCGCCCTCTCAGCCGCCTTCGGCGGCAGCTCTCCCAAAGGGAGAGCCAAGAACGTTTCGATCAGGCCCTTGCCTCTCCCTTCGGGAGAGGTGGCATTGCACCAGCAATGACGGAGAGGGCGAGCCTGCTTATAACAAAAAAGACCCCTTGCCGCAAGGGCAAAGGGCCTGTAGGGTGCTCAGTCGATCTCAACAAGGACCTTTTCATCGACCCGCACAGCAGCCGCGCGCATCACCACACGAATGGCTTTTGCGATCCGGCCCTGCTTGCCGATGACACGGCCCATATCTCCCTCTGCCACGCTCAGGTGGTAGACGATGGTGCCGTCCTCGCGGGGCTCGTCCACCGTGACCTTGACGGCGTCCTTGTCCTCCACGAGACCGCGGGCAACTGCCAGCAACAGCTCCTGCATGAGTCAGCCCTCCCTACTTACAGAACGTTGGACTTCTTCAGCAGGACGCGAACGGTATCAGTGGGCTGTGCGCCGTTGGCGATCCACTGCTTTGCCTTCTCAGCGTCGATTTTGATCTCGGAAGGCTCTTTGTTGGGATCGTAGGTGCCGATCTCTTCGATGAAACGGCCGTCACGGGGGAAGCGGCTGTCAGCAACAACAACACGATAGAAGGGAGCCTTCTTGGCGCCAACGCGGCGCAGACGAATCTTAACTGCCATGGTAAATATCCTCCAAAAATTGTTTTGTGCGGCCCTTGCGGGCGCATGTTGATTATATTGTACAAACCCGCAAGGGGGTTGTATCACAAAGTCATTTCAGCCCGCGGAAGGCATTGGGGTTGCCCATCATGCCGCCCAGACGGCGGGCAAAGCCCTTGGGGCTTTTCTTGAACTGCTTCATCATCTTCTGCATCATTTCAAACTGCTTGAGCAGCTTGTTCACGTCGGCCACAGTGGTACCGCTGCCGGCCGCGATGCGGCGCTTGCGCTTGGGGTTGATGATGGAGGGCTTCTCGCGTTCTTCCTTGGTCATGGAATAGATCATGGCCTCGATGCGGTCAAATGCCTTGTCGTCCACCTGGCTGGCGTCGATGCCGGAAGCACCGGGCAGCATGCTCAGCATCGCGCCTGCACCGCCCATCTTGCGGATCTGTGCGAACTGGTCCAGCATGTCGTTCATGTCGAACTTGTTCTCCATCATCCGCTTGGCGGTCTCTTCGGCTGCCTTTTCGTCCGCCGTCTCCTGCGCGCGCTCGATCAGGCTCAGCACATCGCCCATGCCAAGGATGCGGCTTGCCATGCGGTCCGGGTGGAACACATCCAGATCGTCCAGCTTTTCGCCGGTGCCCTGGAACTTGATGGGCTTCCCGGTGACGGCCAGCACCGAAAGTGCCGCACCGCCGCGGGTATCGCCATCGGTCTTGGTGAGGATGATGCCGTCGATGCTCACCTTCTCGTTGAAGGTCTTGGCAACGTTCACGGCATCCTGACCGGCCATGGCATCCACCACCAGCAGGGTCTCGTCCACAGGAACGGCTTCCTTGATGTCCACCAGCTCCTGCATGAGCACATCGTCGATCTGCAGACGACCGGCGGTATCCAGGATCACGATGTCATTGCCGTAATCCTTGGCGTGTGCCAGCGCCTTCTTTGCAATTTCCGGCGGCTTTGCGCCCGGCAGCGTGAACACCGGTGCGCCCGCCTGTTTGCCCACCACCTGCAGCTGATCGATGGCCGCAGGGCGGTAAATATCGCAGGCCACCAGCATGGGGCGGCGGCCCTGTTTGATAAAGTACTTTGCCAGCTTTGCGGCGTGGGTGGTTTTACCGTTGCCCTGCAGGCCGCAGAGCATGATGATCGTCTGGCCCTTGTTCTTGATGTTCAGGCGGGCCGCTTCGCTGCCGCCCATCAGAGCAACCAGCTCTTCGTTGACGATCTTGACCACCTGCTGTGCCGGGGTCAGGCTTTCCATGACCTCCTGACCCATGGCGCGCTCGGACACCTTTGCACAGAAGTCCTTGGCAACCTTGTAGTTGACATCGGCTTCCAGCAGGGCCATGCGCACTTCGCGCATCGCGGCCTTGATATCTGCCTCGGTCAGCTTGCCGTGACCGCGCAGCTTTTTGAACACACCGGCAAGGCGGTCGGTAAGGGATTCAAATGCCATTGTACGGTGCTCCTTTCACAGGTTTCAGCTCTCGTTTGCTTCGTCGATGGAGCGGATGAGCTTTAACATTTTGGTCAACTGGTGTTCGTACTCGGTGGTGGTCAGGCCCTGCGGGCCGGTGCACTCGAACCGTGCATCGATCACCATTTGCTCCAGTTCTTCCAGCTTCTGCTGCACGCGGCGGTAACGCGCCGCAAAGCCGACCTTTTCCTCCAACTCCTTCAGCGCGTTCTCGCCATGCTTGATGGCATCCCGCGCACCCTGACGGGTGATGCCAAAGTTCTCGCCGATCTCGCTCAGCGAAAGGTCATCGTTGTAATACTGGCGCAGCATTTCGCGCTGTTTCTCGGTGAGCACCTCGCCGTAAAAGTCCAGCAGATAGCCCATTTCCAGATCTTTTGCCATCCTCTGATCCCCCGGTTTTGTGCCTGTACTTTTGAGAAGCGATGTAAAGTTCATTTGCTTTACGGATGAAGTATAGCAGATGCACCGCATCCTGTCAAGAGCCTTTCGGAGATTTTTCCAGAAAATCCGCCAAAAATTCGCCGTTTTTGCTAAAACGCATCTTGACGCGCGCAGTCCTTTTGCGTTAGGATAATATTGTTGTATCCCATGAAAGGAGGGTCTTCGTGCCGATTTACCCCAATTTTTACCAGACGCTCAGCGCCTGCCCCATCGTGGAGCTGCGCGGCTATGCTGCCGCCTGCGGGCTGAAGGGACGGCTGTATGCCTATCTGGACTTTGCAGGCCCCACCGGCACGGCCCGGGACGGCCTTGCCGAAGGGATGCTGGCCCTTGCCATTGAAAAAAAGAAGCTGATCTCCGGTCAGCCCATCATTGAAGCGGCCTCCGGCCCGTTTGCCGCTGCGCTCACGCTGGCGGGCCTGACCGCCGGTCACCCGGTGGTTCTGGTGATGCCGGAGGATGCCCCCGCCCTGCGGCAGGAGACCCTGCTGCGGCTGGGTGCGCAGATCCGCCACAGCCCGGCCCGCAGCGGTGTGAGCGGTGCCCGCCGTCTGGCGGCACAGACCGCCGCCGCCAACGGCTGGTACTACATGGACTGGCTTGCCAACGATGATAACCCGGAGTACCACCGCCGCGTTACCGGCCCTGCCATTGTGCAGAGCATCGCGCGGGAGGGCAAAAGCGCCGTGGACGCTATCGTGATCGGCGTGGGCAGCGGCGGCACCGTGACCGGCGTGGGCGAGACCATCAAGGCATGGACGAACGATGTGCGCATCGCCGCCGTGGAGCCTTACGAATCGCAGGCGCTGGGGGGCGGCCTGACCGGCCCCCACGGTATCACAGACATGGGCTACGGCTTCGTACCGGACAACTTCAACGCCTACGTGGTGGACAACGTGGTGGCCGTGAACACCACCGACGCCCAGCGTGCCGCCCAGAAGGTGCTGCGCACCGATGCCATCCCGGCTTCGGTGGCTTCCGGTGCCGTGCTGCAGGCAGCGGCCCAGCTCATCAACGTAGGTGCCAGCCGCGCGGCCCTCGCCATCCTGCCCGGAAGGCAGTTCATTAACGCATTATAATATGTACTTTTCCCGGCCAGCGGGTCGGGAATTTCTCCGAGGACCGTCCGCTGGGGTGGGCCCCTGTTGCCCGAAGGGCAATAGGGCGGGCGATGGAATGGCCTGCAACAACAGAGACCGCCGCCAGTGGCGGAAACAGGGAGCTGTTGTTGGGGCCGTGGCCAGCAAGCTGCGAGCGAATGTGAAGCAGATGCTGGGTGCCACAACCCGTACTCGTGTCCGAGGAGAAAGCTACCGGCACACTGGCCCACACCCGCATTCTATAAAGAAAGGATTCCCTGAAAACCCCCATGACAAACGACATGACCAAAGGAGCCATTACACCGCTCCTCATCCGCTTTACCATCCCGCTGGTGCTGGGCAACCTGTTCCAGCTCACCTACAACGCCGCCGACAGCATCATCGTGGGCAAGTTCGTCGGCGAGGAGGCGCTGGCCGCCGTCGGCACCTCCAATCCCCTCATGACCCTCGCCATCCTGTTCATCAACGGCATGTGCCTGGGTGCGGGCATTCTGGTCAGCACGGCCTTCGGTGCCGGAGATACCAAACTGGTGGAACGCCAGGTGTCCACCACCGCCATTGCCGGTACGGTGTTCTCGCTGGCCTTCTCCGCCGCCTGCGTCATTCTGGCGAACCCTCTGCTGCGGCTGCTGCAGGTGCCCACCGATATCATGCCCATTGCAGCGGATTACCTGCGCATCGTGTTCGCGGGCCTGATCTTCACCTTCTTCTATAACTTCCTTGCTGCCACCATGCGCGCCCTGGGCGACAGCAAAAGTGCCCTGTACTTTCTGATGATCAGCGCCGTGCTGAACATTGGCGGCGACCTGTTCTTTGTGCAGGCGCTGGGCTGGGGCAGCAACGGCTGCGCCCTCTCCACCGTCATCAGCGAAGCGCTGTGCTGCGTACTGTGCGTGGTGTACATCCGCTGGAAGGTGCCGGTGCTGCAGCTGGGCCGCCGCTGGCTGGTGTTCGATGGCTCCCTGCTGCGCAAAACGGTCAGCTATGGCTGGGCCAGCGCCATGCAGCAGGCCACCGTGCAGCTGGGCAAGATCGCCGTGCAGGCCATCGTGAACACCATGGGCGTCAACGCCATGGCTGCTTTCACCGCCGCTTCCCGCATCGACGACTTCGCCTACACCCCGCAGCAGAATATCGGCCACGCCATGACCACCCTCATGGCCCAGAACCGTGGTGCCGGGGAGCATGAGCGCGTGAAGCAGGGCTACCACTGCGGTATGCGCATCGAGGCCGCTTACGGCATCCTCATCGCGCTGGCGGTCCACATCTTTGCCAACCCCATCATGAAGATGTTCGTCACCGACCCGGAAGTCATTCACCTGGGCGTGCGCTTTCTGCAGACGGTATCCCTGTTCTACCTGATGCCCGCTGCCACCAACGGCATCCAGGGCTTCTTCCGCGGTGTGGGCGATCTGCAGGTCACGCTGGTGTCCAGCACCATCAACATGATCGGCCGCGTCATTGCCGCCGCCGTCTTCGTGCTGATGTGGAAGATGGAGATCGAAGCTCTGCCCTACAGCTACGTTGTGGGCTGGGTGCTGATGCTGCTCTACGAGCTGCCCATGCTGGTGCGCTACCTGCGCAGCCACGAAAACGATCTGTAAATCCCCTATCACGCAAAAATGCCGCCGCATCGTTCGATGCAGCGGCATTTCCTTTATTTTGGCTTACTTGCGGTTTGCCAGCAGATTCTCGATCTTCTTCAGCGGGTCGATGATGCTGGAAACGGACATATCGTGGTTCAGTGCCACCACAAAGTAGGCAGCGTACTTGGACACGTCCACGTCCACATACCAGTCGCGGGTCAGCAGTTCCGGCTTGCGGTAGGTCAGGTTGGTGCCCACAACATAGGTCAGGATGCCGTCTGCCACAGCCTTGTCGAACTTGTCCAGACCGCTGGTGAACAGGGGGAAGGTGGCGTTGGCGATGATGTTGGCAGCGCCGCGCTCCTTCAGGTTGCTGGCGACCTCCAGCATGCTCTCGCCGGAAGCAATGATATCGTCCGCGATAAAGACAGTCTTGCCTTCCACGCTCTCGCCCAGATACTCGTGGGCCACGATGGGGTTGCGGCCGTTCACCACGCGGGTGTAGTCGCGGCGCTTATAGAACATGCCCAGATTGCAGCCCAGCACGCTGGAGAAGTACATGTTGCGGTTCATTGCGCCTTCGTCCGGGCTGACCACGGTGAACTTTTCCTTGTCGAAGGACAGGCCCGGGTCCTTCTTCAGCAGGCTCTTGAGCACCTGATAGGTGGGCATGGCGTTGTCAAAGCTCATCAGGGGCACTGCGTTCTGCACGCGGGGGTCGTGGGCATCAAAGGTGATGATGTTGCGCACGCCCATGGTCTGCAGCTCCTGCAGTGCCACAGCGCAGTCCAGACTCTCGCGCACCACGCGGCGATGCTGACGGCCGCCGTACAGGCTGGGCATAATGACGGACACACGGTGTGCCTTGCCTGCAACGGCCTGGATCAGGCGCTTCAGGTTGGCAAAGTGGTCGTCCGGGGACATGTGGTTCTCGTAGTTGAACAGCTTGTAGGTGACGCTGTAATTGCCCGGGTCCACCACGATGAAGATATCATCACCGCGCACAGACTCCTTGACCAGACCCTTGGCGTCGCCGCTCTGGAAGCGGGGGCAGTCGCAAGGAATAATGAAGGTATCTTTGTCAATTCCGGCAGCCTTGGCCCAGCGGACCAGATGCTTGTCGATCAGGCCGGTCAGTTCCTCTGCACCGGGGCAGGAGATCAGCCGCATATCTGCCACACTGGGCTGCTCAAAGAACGACTTCGGGGAAATTTCAATAGACATAGTCATAACTCCTTATTGCTGTTTACGATCCGTATCATGCACACAAGAGCGCATATCTGGTTTTATTTTATCACATTTCGTCGATTCTGCCATATCAATTTGTTTCATGTCAGGATTTTCTGCGCCTTGCACAGCTGTTTTTTCTTTTTTCTCAAAGAGAATGTGTGTTTTTTACAAAAGCCATACTTTTGCAGTCGTTCTCCCGTATTTCCCCCTCAAAAAAGCGCCCCGCCGGGAGGTCCCGGCGGGGCGCTTTTTCCATTTTACAGCCGATTCCGGTCCGCTCAGGCGTCCTGTTTCAGCTGCTGTGCCTTTTGCCACGCGTGAAGTGCCCATGCACGGCTCACGGCGTAATTCGGGAAGAACTTCTGCTCTTCCTCCGGCTTGCTGCTATCCCAGTTCAGATCCGGGAGCAGCTCGTTCTCCATTGCCCAGCGGGCAGCATGCTGCAGATCCATATCCTCCTCTTCCTGCCCAATGTCAGGGTAAAGCACCGTCGATTCCGGCATCGGGCGGTCGGCATCCTCCCACAGCATCAAAGCCAGTATCTTGCGGTTTCCGGGCCAATAGGGCAGCCCGAAGCAATGCTTGAGCACCTGGGTGCCTGCATAATAGCCGATCACAGTCGTGCCTGCAGCAATGATCACGGGGCTGATCCCGCAGCATCCCGGCTCTTCCGGCGGATCCGGCACCTCAGGCGGCTCTTCGCCCCACTGCGCGGTCAGCTTGGTGTTAGCAGTCATTTTTATGGTGGCAGGATCCCCATAAAGATTGCCTTCTGTACCATCCCAGTAGTGGAAAAAATAACCTGGCATTGTCGGGGCAGGCGCAAGCTCTACCTTTTCATTTTCCGGCACGATCTTTGGCTCGTATGCCTTGTCATCCGCGCCCTCAGCCGGATCACCGCCGTTCAGATCGTATTCCAGCTTGTAGCCCGTCTCCGTGATCGTTGTTTTATAGCCGCAGTAGTTGCACGTCTTGGTCACTTTGCGCTCGTAGTGGTCGCCCTTATCCGTCCAGTCGCCTTCGTCTCTCGTGAAGTTCTGTTCCTTTTCGCCATCGGTATAGTCGTGGGTCTGCATTTTGCCATTCTCCCACACACGCTTACCGTCTATGTTCACCTCTGTGCGTCCGCTGTTGCTGTTCTTAAGAAGTTCATTAATCTTACCGCCAAATCCAAACAGCTGCGTGCAGGTCGTATTGTCCCGGGCTGCTGTGACCTGATTGCTGCCCGAGATGTTAAGGATGTACTTATAGTCTCCCATGTTGCTGTCGTTGATGTTCAGCGCAGTCTTATTAAGCGAGCCGCTGATGTGGTTTACCGTACAGTTTTCGAAGTTGACCGTGATATCGTTCTTTCCTGCACCGGCATCCGTGTAAACATTGATCACCTTGCCGGACGCATTGAAGGTGCAGCGTTCAAAGGTCATAGTCGGGGAGGAGTACGTCCAGAGCGCATAATCGTTATCGGGAGGATTGAAGGTCGTGTCCTTGAACACGGCACTGGTATAGCCCCAGTAGAAAGTCTTGCCGTTGATTACACAGTTCTCTACGACCGTATTCGTCGCACGGACGAAGCCAAGATAGTCCGCATTACTGGCGCGGAGGGTCATATTCTTGAACGTAACCGTGCCCGCACCGTCAAAGCTGTAGTCACTGTTGTACTCGGTGCCAAAGTTTGCAGGGTCCGGGACCAGTGCACCGATGTTCCACGCCGTTTTATCGGTGCCCTTACCAACGAAGGTCAGATCTTTGCCCTTGGTCGTGTCCTTACTGGGGATTTTATATAAGGTATAGTTGCCCTCGCCCAGCTCGATGGTATCGCCGCTTTTCGCAGCTTCTACTGCATCTTTCACGGTGTTATATTCGTTTTCGCCGATCCACACCTTTGCCGCTTCCGGTACGGTTTCTTCCTCTGCAAATGCCAGCATCGGAAGCATCTGGAACATCATGGCAACCGCCAACAACGCCGCAAGAAACCTGTTATGCTTCTTCTGTTTCACTGTTATCCATTCCTTTCGTCTCACTGTTTTTGATCCGCTTGCATGGTCTGATCTCCCGCCCCGTCACCTCCTCTGATGTGTTTATTCCATTGCATACCACCCACATTATACCCCCCCCCCCCCCCCCCCCATTTGCAAGAGCTCTGCGAAAAATCGTATTTATTCACAAAACGCATCCGGTTTCTTTGGTGATTTAGCAGTTTTTACAGCGGCTCCTTCTGTTCCCGATGGGCAGGTCCCCTTTTGCGAAAAAAAGCCCCTCTGTCTTTTCAGACAGAGGGGCTTTTCCTCATTTCCCTTCGATCGAAAGGGGAACTCTTTTTTGATTACAGGGCAGCCACAGCAGCCTTCAGCGCATCCACGCGGTCGGTGTTCTCCCACTTCACGCCCAGGTCCTCGCGGCCCATGTGGCCGTAGGCGGCCAGCTTGCGGTAGATGGGCTTGCGCAGGTCAAGGTCGCGGATGATGGCGGCGGGGGTCAGGTCGAACACCTTCTCCACAGCCTGCTCGATCTTCTCATCCGAGACGGTGCCGGTGCCAAAGGTGTCCACCATGATGGACACAGGCTTTGCCACGCCGATGGCATACGCCACCTGCACTTCGCACTGCTTGGCAAGACCTGCAGCCACGATGTTCTTTGCCACCCAGCGGGTCGCATAGGCTGCGCTGCGGTCCACCTTGCTGGGGTCCTTGCCGGAGAAGGCACCGCCGCCGTGGCGTGCATAGCCGCCGTAGGTGTCCACGATGATCTTGCGTCCGGTCAGGCCGGTGTCGCCCTGCGGGCCGCCCACCACAAAACGTCCGGTGGGGTTGATGTAGTACTTGGTGTTCTCGTCCAGCAGCTCGGCGGGGATGGTGGCCTTGATGACCTTTTCCATCACGTCTGCACGCAGCTGCTCCATGCTCACGCTCTCGCTGTGCTGGCTGGAGATGACCACGGCGTCCACGCGCACGGGCTTGCCGTTCTCGTCGTACTCCACGGTCACCTGGCTCTTGCCGTCCGGGCGCAGGTAGTCCATCTCGCCGTTCTTGCGCACCTCGGTCAGGCGCTTTGCCAGCTTGTGGGCCAGGCTGATGGGCATGGGCATCAGCTCCGGGGTCTCGTCGCAGGCATAGCCGAACATCATGCCCTGGTCGCCTGCACCGCCCACCTGGTCGTTGGTGCCGAGGGCGATGTCGGGGCTCTGGCCGTCGATGTTGGAGATGACAGCGCAGGTGTCGGCGTCAAAGCCGTACTTTGCGCGGGTGTAGCCGATGTCGGAGATGACCTCGCGGACGATCTTCTGGAAGTCCACGTAGCAGTTGGTGGTGATCTCGCCCATGATGTGCACCAGACCGGTGGATGCGCAGGTCTCGCAGGCCACGCGGGCGTCGGGGTCGTGGGTCAGAATTTCGTCCAGAATGGCATCGGAGATCTGGTCGCAGATCTTGTCGGGATGTCCTTCGGTGACGGACTCAGAAGTAAACAGGTGTCTTGCCATTTGTTTTGCCTCCTAGTGTTTTTTACAGCAGGGTGTGTATTTCTTGCTCCAACATTCCGTTCAAGCTTTTTGTGCGCGAAAAATAAAAGCGCCCAGAGCCCGAAAGCTCTGAGCGTTGCACTCTTATCTCTCGGTTTCCCGCAGGATTTGGCACCTTGCGTTTGCACGCAGGTTGTCGGGCTTCACAGGGCCTGTCCCCTCAGCCGCTCTTGATAAGTCGGTATTCAGTTGGTACGTTGAGTATTCTATCATTGCTTCGTCAGATTGTCAAGATAAGTCGCACTCTTTTTATACATTCTTCCAACATTGATGAAGCTTTTGCGGCTTTTGAGGCCTCAAAAAAGAAAAGGCACAGCCTCCGCCGTGCCTTTTCCATAAAATTCGATCAATAGCCCTTGGCCTGCTCGCCGTTCAGAATTTTGACGGCGCGGGAGGTGCCCAGACGGTCAGCGCCCAGAGCGAGGAACTTTTCCATGTCCTCGACGGTGGAGATGCCGCCGGCAGCCTTGACCTTGCATCGGCCATGCACGCCCTTGACCATCAGCTCCACATCGTGGAAGTTGGCACCTGCGGTGGAGAAGCCGGTGCTGGTCTTGATGTAGTCAGCGCCTGCCTCGCAGA
>OCHL01000628.1_pt1 | contig 30040 bp, 22 predicted proteins | sample 1538421 | NCBI WGS metagenome assembly OCHL01 (sample SAMN04571690, study PRJEB22368) | human gut metagenome | biome: human gut; material: stool | host: Homo sapiens | place: Luxembourg | collected 2012-06-01 | reverse complement strand
ATGCAAACTACGAGAGAAATTATATTGCGGGGCGTTATGGAGCTATTCCTTATATTCTTAACGATTAAAATAAAGGTTATGGCTGCAAAGAAAATAAAGATAGACAATGCCTCTTTTAAGTTCAAGAAGCAAACACAACGGAGAGAACAGAAGGTTATACGATGTTCTGTTCTTATCGTGTGCGAGGGGACGAAAACGGAGCCTAATTATTTTGATGCATTCGCTCAGAAACAGCAAGGGATAATTGTATATGACATAGAAGTTAAAGGTCTTGGCAGAGGTACAAAAGATGTTGTAGAGAAGGCTATCGCTTTGAAAAATAAGAACAACTATGACCGTGTTTGGGCTGTATTTGATAAAGACGAATTTCCTGCTAAAGATTTCAACGAAGCTATTGCATTAGGAGACAAGAATGGGATAGAGGTAGCATGGAGTAATGAAGCCTTTGAACTATGGTATCTGTATCATTTTCAGAATGTAACGACAGGTGTTTCTAGAAAGGATTACGAAGAGAAGATTTCTGCTGCTGTAAATGCTTCTCCAAAATACAAGTCTAAGAAGAAATACAAATACGCCAAGAAAGATCCTGGCAACTATGACATCATGACTACTTATGGTTTTATGGATTCGGCGATACAGTTCGCAGAAGCCAAGCATCTTGAATACACAGATGCCCGTTACGCAAATCAGAATCCATGCACGACGGTTTATCGACTTGTGAGACAATTGTTAGGTAAGGATGAGGGTTTGAATAATGAGCTGATTTCTAAAATAGATGGGAATAACAATTTAATCAAAAAACTAAAATAAAGTGTAATCCATAACATAATTATAGCAACTAAGCCATGAATTATTCCATAACATCATACATCGGAAAGGAGGTCAGACGCTTTGCATTTCTCATCAAGCGTGGAGATGAATTTTATAATCTGTTTACTTTACTAGAGGCTGTCCTACCAGATATGTCTGATTTTGCTCTATTCCCTTTAGAAGACGGGCTACCTTTCTGTAGGTTTGACAAAAAAGCTCCAGGTGGTGAAGACAAAATATTTCTTTCTGTGGATAGAGTCATATTCACAGAGGAGATGTTGGCCATGCCATGGGATGGCATGGCAATAGATGGGAAAAGCATAAAAACGGATAGCGACGACTATCAGTGGTTGGTGGAAGATCCCAGTCAAAGTGCAATAATCCCACTGCATGATGACGATGGCAGGCGATATGAACTTGTAGATATGCTACCTAAGCGTCAATGTGCAGCTTATGTGAATTGTTGCAAACCTAAGGAGTTGCCTGCGGGCGGCATATTGTCGGGCATTGCCAACAACAAGAAACTGCTCAAACAAATTAAAGATCTATCAACTACATATCTGGGATATGATCTAACATTACATAGTGGATACTATGGCGGTTATGTGTTTGCAGCATACAATCCAATCTATCGCCAAATTGCTTGGACTCAGGACGCTGAAGTCCCCGGTATATATTGTAGAATAGCATATCGCCCAAACCATAAGTTGCCTTTAACATTTCGAATAAAAGCCTACAATCGTGAGCAACAGATAATAGGTCAATATGAAAGGAGGAATACACAATGTGCTTTTCTCTCTCATTTTGTATTCGATACCAAATTCCATTCGCTGGATATAGAAGTGTATGACCCCGATGATATACTTATCGACCTCTATACTCAAATCATTTTCATTCACAGAATTTTATTTGATATTGACATTGCGGGAAAGCGGATAGAATATAAAGATAAACACGGTAATGTGAGAGTAGTTGATAAATATTCGAATGCCACTAATTGCCAGATTGGAGGAAATGAGATACAGACTCTTTTTGGAACGTCGGAGGAATACAATTACGATAAATTCGAAAAATCACTTGATTTTGTTTTCTTTGATGGTGACAAAGAACATCAGGAAGAGAACCGTCAGAAAGCGCAGGATTGTATATTGCGTATCTTGAATGGCACACGCAAGGTTTGCTACATAGGTGACATATTCTTCAATAACAACTCGTTTGCAGATTATATCACACCAATCAAACGACTCGACCTCGATATTCGAATTATATCCAGTAAGGAGAAAAATAATGCGGATGAACTGAATGAACTGAAGACCGTCATAGAGAATCATAACAATCTGGTAGGCACACATATTTCATGTAGGATAATGAAGGGCAAAGCTGCCCTGCACGACCGTTTCATCATAGCAGATGAAAAGATGTGGATGTTGGGTTGCTCGCTCAATGAATTTGGTGTCCGCGCCACAACGCTAATTCGAGTGCCACAGGCATACGCTAATAAGATGATCATTACTGCCGAACATTGGTGGAACAACGAAAAACTAACAGAAATACTATAATATGGCAAATATTACCATACATGGAGAAATACCACAAATAGAACCATACATCCAAGGTGAAAACTATTTTCTGCACGATGCCTTGCGTTCTAAGGAGCCTGTATGTTATAAGAAAGTTATTGCCGGAGCTAAAAAAAGTATCCGTATCCTTGATCCGTATGCTTTGGAGAATGATGCAACCAGAGTTTTTGAATGTATTCAAGAAGATAGTCTAATTATAGATATAATTACAACTGGTTACGAAGAGGATGAAATAAAGGCAGCTGCTGATGATATTGTTGATATAATAAAGAAGAATGTCAGTTCCTGTAGTTTGAACATAATATCATACAAAGAAAGAAATGTTGAAAAAAAACAACGAATACCTCTTTGGCATGATAGATATTTGATTGTCGATGATACCGACTGCTATTTGGTAGGGAGCTCACTGGATGCTCAACAAACTACGGACAAGCATCATGGGATGCTTTTACTAACGGAAGATGATGACAAAAAGATTGTGACTGACCTTTTAGGGAAATATATAAAAATGTACAATAGTATTAGAGCTTATAAAACCAGCAGAAAATGAATATTACCGAATATCTTCAATACGAATTCTGTACTACAACGGAATCTATGCTTTCTGATAGAATTAGACTTGCCGAAGCCTTAGAGAAGTACCAAAATGGAAACTTTGATGTGGAGCAGAAAGTTTTGTTCGAAGATTGTGTCCAGAAGACTATATCAGGAGAATACGACAGATATATTTTTAACAATGAGATGGGAAAAAAACTCTTTCGATTCACCTCACAATCCAAAATCGAATTGTACAAGCACCTGATCTTCTTTGAGTCAGGTAAGAGATTGTCCGTAAGTACTGACAATCTCAAGTTTAAGCAACTTGACGAGTATGGCGACAAGATGGATTATGGCTTTTATTTGAGCTATACCATAAACGAAGTCAAACTCAATAAACTTATAAGCAGCATAAGTCCTACTTCAATATTGAAGGAAACTCGCTCATTTGTTGGTCATAGGAATGATGTTTACGACTTTTGCGAAAAGGAGATAAAAGCAGGCATTAGTGAGGAGGAGATAATCTCGCTTATTTCTCCCTATAACGATGGCTCATACGTCGAGCTGCCAGAATATATTAGTTTTTTATCTTATCTACTTCTTCGCGACAGACGATATAACCTGTGGGTAACAATGCTTACAAAAGCAAAGTATTTTCCGTTGCAAGGTGCACTGCTCTATCATATTCATACGCTTCAAGAGTATATGTCTATACTCCAAGAACTGAAACGCCCGAATATCATCCATCGAAATGTGATTCTATATCTGCTACGCGACAGATATTTTCAGATTATCAGCAAGCAGCCTAAGACTCTGCAACGGGGATTTGAGTATCTGACAAAAAAACGAAATGGTAGTTATGGGATAATGTACAAACAACTTATTGATGAATGGAATAACGATATTGAACCCAATACTACAACTGTATTTGAATACTTATCTGCCCAACTTGGACTAAGCAATTGCTCTAAATGGTACAGTAAAATAAGTAACCAATATGTGAATGGTGACAAGCGATTCGTTGAATATGAGCAGAAGGCGGTAGATGTGATAGGTAAGACAATATCTAAACTTTCAAATCCAGTAAAGTGGAATGTTTCAACAGCTGATATTAACACATTATTGTATTATATCAGCCAAACAGATACAAAGCAAATCACACAATATCGCAGCAAACTACTTGTTCAGTCACTCTTCAATCGTTTGTATAATAACAGTACTTATTATCAGATTAAGTTTAATGAAGAGTCGTTTAATATTCTGAGCCTAACTTATAAGTGTTTGATTCAATCGAAGCTTGATCCACTTCAAATGTTACAATCAGTGAGTTATGCAAACGAAGGTTATAAGCCTGATTACAAACAGGCTACCATGAAAACAAGAGGCGATGCATTCTGGTTCTCAATGCTGCTCTTAGGAGCTGGAGAACAGGAAGATGAATGTCTATTCAATACATACGTTGGATTTTTATTACAAAGAGTTCTTGCTCAAGCTGGAGAGGCGAAAGAATATACATTTCCACTCTATATCTCAGAACTTGTTGTTAATCAGGCGTTAACTAAAAGTAAAGATGGTTTTGAAATATACATTATAAATAACATACCTAATTTAAGCCTTGTGCTCACAACGCTCTCAGCAAATCAAGGGAATTTAAGTCCACATGTCAAAGAAATACTTCTTGAACGTATATCCGAAGAATGGAATATTGAAAAGACATTGATGATACAACAAAAAGACTCTAATTTGAAGGTATTGAGTGATTATATTCAAAAGATTAAACTTTGAAAATAATTTAGGGATGATAGTTTGATACCTATTATATATTTAAATATGCTAAAGCATAGTGATATAGTAATCGCATACCACTTAGTGGTGAGCGTTGGGGTCTCTACAATAACTCTTATCCAATTCAAATTGTCGGCACTATTTTCGGTTAGTGCCGATAATTTGAATTTTAATATGGGAACAGGACTCCTATTTTGTTAAATCAAGTAGACCGTTCAAATTCGGAGAACAGACAGAAATACTTTCAGAGCGTTTCCGATAGAATGTCATTTGTGGTTATTTCAAATGTAATTATTGTCTCTTTTATTGCGCAGTATATCAATACGATAAAGCTTTTAGGCGTAGTTCATCAATACCATCATAGTTAAATATCAATCAACTATTTGGATAGATTATACGTGATAAATGGTCAAATTGCTGTGATGGACAAGAATTTGTCCCTCGTATAGCCTTTCAGAGACAAACGGGGGACAAGACTCTGGAAAATATATGCAAATGCACGGAAAATACGGCAAACAAAAGAAAGGAAGAGAAAACACTCTAACTTAATTATAGCCAATAATTTGCAGCTATTATCATGTAACATATTGATAATAAACAAATTACATCTACTTGCCGATGCAGAACTTCGAGAATATGGTTTTGAGGACCTCTTCCGGGACGATGTCCTGCCCGGTGACGCCGCTCAGATGGCGGATGACCTGACGGATCTCTTCGCTCAGCAGGTCGGTCGGAAGGTTGTCGCGCAGGCCGTCGAGGGCGGCACACAGGGCTTCGGACGCCGACGTCAGGGCTTCGTAATGGCGGCTGTTGGAGATGACCGTGCCGCCGTGGTAGAGCGCTTCCGTATCGACCGCGTCGCGCAGGGTCCGGCGCAGGTCGTCGATGCCGTCGCCGTTGCGTGCCGAGATGCCGACGGCGCCTTCGGGAAGTGCGAATCGGGGCGTTTTGTCGATTTTGTTGTATACCGTCAGCAGCGTTTGGTCGGGACGGAGCGGAAAGTCCGGGCTTTGGGTGTCGGCAGCCGAATCGGCGCTCGGAACCGCAGGAGCGGATTTCCGGACCGTTTGTCCGGATGAAGGGTTTCCGCCGGATACGGGTACGGCGGGCTGCGATGCGTCGATCAGGCGGATGATGATCTGCGCCCGTTCGATGCTCGACATGGTGCGGGCGATTCCCATCTGTTCGAGGGTGTCGTTCGTGCTGCGGATGCCGGCCGTGTCGAGGAAACGGAAGACGACGCCGTCGATGTTGGCGCGCTCTTCGATGACATCGCGCGTCGTGCCGGCGATGTCCGAGACCATGGCCCGTTCTTCGTTGAGCAGGCGGTTGAGCAAGGTGCTTTTTCCGACGTTCGGCGCTCCGACGATGGCTACGGCGACTCCCTCCTTGATGGCATTGCCGAGCGAAAACGAGCTGCGCAGGGCGTCTATCCGCTCCTTGATCTGCCGCATGGTGTCACGCAGCTGGGTGCGGTCGGCGAATTCGACCTCCTCTTCCGAGAAGTCGAGTTCGAGTTCCAGCAGCGAGGTGAGGTGCAGCAGTTTTTCGCGCAGGGTGTCGAACGCTTCGGAATAACCCCCGCGCATCTGGTTGGCGGCGAGCGCATGCGACGCCCGCGAGGACGAGGCGATGATGTCGGCCACGGCTTCGGCCTGCGAGAGGTCGAGTTTGCCCGCAAGATAGGCCCGGATGGTGAATTCGCCCGGTTGGGCCATGCGTGCGCCGGCGGCGGTCAGCAGGCGCAGCGTTTCGGAGACGATGTACTGCGAACCGTGGCACGAGATTTCGGCGGCGTCTTCGCCCGTATAGGAACGGGGCGCCCGGAATACCGTGACCAGCACGTCGTCGAGCGTTCGCCCGTCGGCCATGATATGGCCGTAATGAACCGTATAGCCCCCGGCATCGGCCAGCGGCGCGCTTCCCCGGAAAATACGGTCGCAGATCGTCAGCGCGTCGCTGCCGCTTACGCGGATGACGGCGAGCGCCCCTCCTGCGGCGGTGGCCGGAGCTGCAATGGTATCGTGGTCGCAGATCATCTTACCTTCCTTCGATGCGGAGCCGTTGTCCGATGCGGAGTTTGTGGGCGCTCTTGATGTTGTTCCAGCGCATGAGCTGCGCCGTGGTCACCCGGTAGCGGCGGGCGATGGCACCCAGCGTGTCGCCCTTCTTGACGGTATAGACTGTTCCGGAACGTTCCTGACGCTTTTTGTCGAGGTTCGCCGGGTTGATGTATTCCTTGAGGTACAGCGAGTCTTTGGCCAGAATAGCAGGCTCGTTGGCGACGTACTGCGTCAGGCTGCGCTGCGGAAGCACCAGCGTATAGGGTTTGGTCGTGGCCGGGATGATGTCGAGTTTGTACTGCGGGTTGAGCTGGCGCAGGGTTTCGATCGGCACGTCGATCGTCGAGGCGATCTGCTGGAGGTGCATGATCCGGTCGATGCGGACAGTGTCGGTGGCCAGCGGGATCGGGGCTTCGGTGAGTTCGATGCCGTGCTGGCGGTGGTAGGCGTAGGCATACGACGCACCGATGAAGGCGGGGACGTAGCCGCGCGTTTCGCGGGGCAGGTAGTCGTAGATGTCCCAGAAGGTGCGGCTCTTCTCGCCTGCGCGGGCCAGCGCCTTATTGACGTTGCCCGGACCGCAGTTGTAGGCGGCGATGGCCAGCGACCAGTCTTTGTAGATAGCGTAAAGGTCTTTGAGGTAACGGCAGGCGGCCTGCGTCGAACGGACCGGGTCGCGGCGTTCGTCGACCAGCGAATTGACCTCAAGTCCGTAGCTTTTGCCCGTCGAGGGCATGAACTGCCACAGTCCTACGGCGCCCATGGGCGATACGGCCGTGACGGAGAGCGCCGATTCGATGATCGGCAGGGCCCGCAGCTCGATGGGAAGCCCCTCTTTGAGCAGCTCGTCCTCGATCAGCGGGAAATAGTACTGCGACATGCCCAGAATCCGGCTGATCGTGCCGTAGCGGGAGTCGGTGTAACGGTTGATGTAGCCCCGGACGATGCTGTTGTAGGGGAGCTGGATGGGCGATGCGAGGTCGCGCAGACGCCGGGTATAGACCGAGTCGGGAACAGCGCCGGTCTGTGTGCTGTCCACCAGAATATAGTTGTCGAAGAACTCCCTGAACGAGTCGCAGCACTGCCTTTCGCGCCATACGGCGACCAGCGAATCGGCCTGCGCGGCCGTCAGTCCCAGCGTCATGTCGTTATCCGGGAGCGGTGCGGGTGCCGGCGCGGCAGGTTCGGTTTTGCGCTCGGTGTGTGCGGGCTTTACGGCCGGAGGAGCGGGGGCCGGCACGGGTTCTGCGACGGCTTCGGTCCGGGCTTTTTTCTTCTCTTTCTTGCGGGGTTTGCGGTCGAGGCCCGATGCGGGCGCAGCGACGGCCATCAGCAGCACTATGGTCAGGAGGATTCTCATCGGTTAGAATTTGAAACTCAGGTTGAACCCGAATACCGCACGGTTGCCGCCGGCGGAGGGAACGTATGTATAATCGACCAGCGGTTCGAGATTCATCGACAGGTCGTCGGAGACGTCGTAGTCTTTCAGGTGGGCGTCTACATGGGCGTCCACGATCTGAAGGACGTACAGTCCGGCCGAGATGATGATGCAGAGGTCGCGGTTGCGGCGGTAGTTGTTGCGCAGGTTGCGGATGAAGTCCGCCGAGTAGCGGCCGTGGAATTCGTCGGTCGGGCCGTCGGGGTAGGCGTCCGGATTCTTTTCGTAGTCGCTCAGCAGCCGGTATGCCTTTTTGAAACGCTGGTAGCCGCGGTTGTTCCAGTCGATACAGTAGATCATCGCGGCGAAACCGCCCACGACGAAGGGCACTTTCCAATAGCTTTTGTTGTAAATCTGTCCCGCGCCGGGGAAGATGCAGGCCAGCGTGGTGGCTTTCTTGACGTCCGAGACCTCGTTGGTCGAGTAGTTCACGGCAGCGTCGCCGATGAAATAGATGTACGAGGCCACCGTAAGGCCCAGATAGACCTGCCGGCGGGTGTTGCTGCGGATCATCCTGCTTTGCAGCGCGTCCAGTTCGGGCGTGCGCGAGAGGTTTTTGTTCGTGTAGGCTTCGTATTCGCGCTTGAGGGGCTTGTAGGTCTTGTTTTCGTGGAGATAGAGGGCCAGACCCGCGCCCAAGGTGCCGTAGAGAACGGGCAGTTTCCAGTATTGTTTGTTGTAAATCTGTCCGTAACCGGGCAGTACGGTCGAAATCCAGCACACCTTCGAGAGCGACATCGAATCGCTCATCAGCCAGCCGCGTTTATGCTTGGTGGTGTCCGATTCGATCTTTATGCCGGCCATTTTGAGCCGGTAGAGCGAGTCGGCTTTGCTTATGTCGTCGGTGCGCAGCTCCGCGACGGCGGCCGAGTCGGCCGCGAAGAGTCCCGTCATCAGCGAATCCAGTTCGCGGACCAGCGAGAGGTCGGCCAGCGAGTCGGTTTTCGAGGCGAGCGAATCCCGCTGCACGAGCATGCCCCCGCGCACGATGGTGCGCGCCCCGCGGTGGAGCTGCGCTTGGGCGGGAAGCCACAACGTGAGTGCCGCGAGTATCGGCAGCAGGTGTCTGAACCGGATTCTTACCATATTTTATTTGAGGCGGCCGGAGAACCGTTCGATGAATTGTTCGATGTCCTTGTCGTCGTCGAAGCCGATGACGATCCGTCCGCCGCCGTTTTTCGAGCGTTTGATGCTGATTTCCTGCGAGAAGAACTTTTCGAGCTGTTCCACCAGCCGCGAATAGCTTTCGGGATACTCTTCGTCCTCCATGTTTTGTGCCGCTTCGGCGGGCTGCTCGGTGAGCGTGCGCACCAGCTCCTCGGCCTGACGGACCGAAAGGCTCTTCTTGAGGATCTTCTTCAGCGTGCGGAGCTGCAGCTCCTGCGGGGCGCCGGCGATGGCCTTGGCGTGTCCCATCGAAATCAGCCCCTCCTTGAGGGCCAGCTGCACCTCGTCGGGCAACTTCAAGAGACGCATGTAGTTCGAGACGGTCGAACGTTTCTTGCCGACCTTTTCGGAGAGCGCGTCCTGCGTGAGGTTGCACTCCTCGATCAGACGCTGCATGCCCAGCGCGATTTCGATCGCGTTGAGGTCCTGCCGCTGGATATTCTCCACGAGGGCCATGGCGTGCAGGTTTTCGTCGTCCACCTCGCGGACATAGGCCGGAAGGCTCTTCAGGTCGGCGCGCTGCGCCGCCCGCCAGCGGCGTTCGCCGCTGATGATGATATATTTGCCGTCGCCCGATTTCTTGACCGTAATGGGCTGGATGATGCCCAGCTGGCGGATCGAGTCGGCCAGCTCGTCGAGGGCCTCTTCGTCGAACTGCGTACGCGGCTGCGTGGGGTTGGGAATGATTTCCGCAATGTCGATTTCGGTCATCTGGCTCATCGGCTTGAGCTTGGCGTCTACGGCGTCGGTGCCGAATATGGCGTCGAGTCCGCGCCCTAATCCCTTCGGTTGTTTCATAGCTGCGTTCTGTTATTTGCTTCGTTTACGGTTGCGTTTGAGGAACTCCCGCGCCAAGGTGAGGTAGTTCTCCGAACCCACGGCCCCGGCATCGTACAGCATGACGGGCTTTCCGTGCGAGGGGGCTTCTCCCAAACGGATATTGCGCTGAATTATTGTGTCGTAGGCCAGCTGACCGAAATGTTCGCGCACCTCGTTCACGACTTGGTTGTTGAGCCTGTTGCGCATATACATCGTCAGCAGGAAGCCCTCGATGTCCAGTGCGGGGTTCAGGCCGCTTTTGACCTTGCGGATGGTATTGAGCAGTTTCGAAAGCCCTTCGAGGGCGAGGTACTCGCACTGCACGGGAATAAGCACCGTGTCGGCGGCCGTGAGGATATTGACGGTCGTATAGCCCAGCGAGGGGGAGCAGTCGATGAAGATGTAGTCGAAGCGGTCGCGGACGGAGTCTACGATGCGTTTCATCACGTGGTGCGCATCCTCCATTTTCGGCAGTTCGGTGTCGGCGGCCACCAGATCGATCGACGAGGGCAGCACCCATAGATTCTTCACGTCGGGGCTTTGGAGGAGCACCTCTTCGGGCTTTTTGAGTCCTGCGATACATTCGTAGACGCCCTCCAGATTGATGTCGAAGCCCAAGCCGGAGGTGGCGTTGGCCTGCGGATCGGCGTCGAGCAGCAGCACCTTCTTGCCCAGCAGGGCCAGCGAGGCCGCCAAGTTGATGGCCGTCGTGGTCTTGCCCACGCCGCCTTTCTGATTCGCTAATGCGATAACCTTTGCCATGTTGCGATCGGGTTTATAATCGGGCAAATTTAATGATTTTAAATGGAAATCCATAACCGTAACCGAAAATTGCTTATCTTTGAACTCGGAACGGATTGATAGTTACACGCTATATGACAGAAAAAAAAACAGAGGCTCCCGTGCAGGAGCCGGCGCCGGCTCCTGAGGCCGTCGGTAAAATCTGGAAACTGCAGGGGAAATTTCCCGCACTGGCCGATTATCTGGTCTTTTTCGGCATTTTCCTGCTGGCGCAGGTCGTAGGCGCCGTAACGGCGCTGCTGGGGGGGTGCAAGTGGCCCGATCAGGCGCTGCTGGCGAGCGCCGACGAAACGGTGAGCACCGCCGAACAGGTGCTCGTAGGGCATTTCAACGCCGTATCCTATTTTGTCGCCATGACCCTTACGCTCGTGGGATTTCTCTTTTACCGCAGCCGGCGCCGGGGTCCGAAAATCATCGCGCATTTCTCCTCCCGCGGACTGAATCCCGTCCTGCTGCTCTGGGGCGTGGTTTTCATGCTCGCCACGTCGGTGGTGCTCGAACCGCTGCTGAGCCTGCTGCCCGAAGTGCCCAACGCCTACGGACGCGGCGCGTGGGCGATCGTTACGGTCGTGGTGATGGCGCCGCTGTTCGAAGAGGTGATTTTCCGCGGCGTGCTGCTCGAATCGACGCGCGCAAAATACGGCGTGATGGCCGCATGGCTGGTTTCATCGGCCGTATTCGGCATCGTGCACGTGCATCCGACCGTCGCGGTGAACGCCTTCGCCATCGGTCTGGTGCTCGGATTCGTCTACATGCGGACCGACTCGCTCTGGTCTACGATCATACTCCATGCCGTCAATAACGGAATCGCCTATCTGGCGCTGGTCACCGGGCACGGCAACGCCATGCTGATCGACTTGGTCGGCAGCAGGACGCTCTATGTGCTGATTTATATCGGTGCGCTGGCTGTCTTCGCCGTTTCGGGTTACATGATGCTCCTCGCGCTGCGGCGCCTGAAAGCCGAGGATAAAAATCGGGCGGCGGCGTAATAATCTGGGCCGGGGCTGCGTTAGTTACGAGTAAAAACTGTATCTTTGTCCTCCGGATTATGAATTTGCGAGCGAAAATAGCAGTCGTGGCGGCTTCGGTTTTTCTGGCGGGCTGCCGGGAGATGCCGGGCTATTTCGCCAGCGATACCACGCTGGCGCGCGCCGGCGGCAAGCAGCTGCAGCTGCGCGACGTGGAGTCGGTGGTTCCCAAGGGAGTCACGGGCGAAGACAGCGCGGCGTTCATGAAGGTATATGTGGACCGGTGGGTGCGCAAACAGCTCAAGCTCAAGGAGGCCGAGACGCTGTTTTCGGCTTCGGGCGACGATATCGACAAGATGGTCGAGGAGTACCGTCAGGCGCTGCTGATCCGCAAGCTGAACCAGCTGTATGTGGACCGGAGCATCGACACGACGTTCACCGACGACGAGATTACGGCCTATTACAATGCGCACAAGGCCGATTTCCGGCTGGACCGTACGTTGGTCAAGGGGCGGATCGTGCAGTTCGGCGAAGGCTATCGTCAGGCCCGGAAACTGAAGGAGCTGATGGGGGCCAAATCCGCCGCCCAGCAGCAGGATTTCCGGGACATCTGCGAGAAAAACGACTTCACGGTGACCGATTTCCGGGAACAGTGGGTCGATTTTCCGGAGTTTCTGAGTTTCCTGCCGACCCTCAGGTCGCAGAATTACGATTCGGTGCTGTCGTCGAACGCCGTGCAGGCGATGCGAGACAGCCATTCGTACTATTATTTCCAGATCGACGCCGTGCGGCGCGAGGGCGAGCCTATTCCCCTCGAACGCCTGCGGAGTACGATCCGCCGCATCCTCTTCAACCAGCGGCAGGGCGAGATCATCCGCAGCCACGAGGAGGAGCTGTACAACCGCGCCGTGGAGAACGGGGAGGCGAAGATTTTTGAAAATACAAACGATAAAGTATAACGCAATGTTGAAAAAAGGTATAATGGCGGCGGCTCTCGCCGTGCTCGCTGCGGGGGCTTTCGCCCAGAAACAGCAGGTGATGCTCGACAAGGTGGTCGCCGTCGTGGGTTCTTCCTCGATTCTCTATTCCGAGGTGGCGGATCACGCGCGCCAGCTCACGGCGCAGCGCCGCGCGGAGGGGTACACCTCCGACCGCGATCCGATGAACGAGGCGCTCGAAGCGCTGATGACCCAGAAGCTGCTCTTCAATCAGGCGCAGATCGACTCGGTGAAGATCAATGCCGGCGACATCGCTTCGCACGTCGAGGAGCAGGTGCAGAACATGATCGAGGCCGAGGGATCGATTCCCCGGCTCGAAGCCAAGCACCACATGGCCATTTTCAACATCCGCGAGAACATGCGTCAGCGCTACGAGGAGCAGTCCTACGCCAGCTCCATGCAGAACGAGGTCGTGAGCAAGGTCGCGGTCATTCCGGGCGAGGTCGAGCGTTTCTACAAGTCGATCGACAAGGACAGCCTGCCGACCATCGCCGAGCAGTATGTCTATGCGCAGATCACCCGTTTCCCCAAGTCGATCACGCAGGCCAAGCAGCGTACGCGCGAGCGTCTGCTGGACATGCGCGAACGCGTCATCACGGGCAAGGCCAAGTTCGAGAATCTGGCCCGCATGTATTCGCAGGACCCCGGAACGATGATGCGCGGCGGCGAAATGGACCCTGCGCCGCTCGCCAGTCTCGACTCTTCGTTCGCCGCGGCGCTCGAAAACATGAAGCCCGGACAGATTTCGGAGGTCGTCGAATCGCAGTTCGGATTCCACATCATTCAGATGCTCGACAAGCGGGGCAGTCTCTACCATTTCCGCCACATCCTGCTGCGTCCGGTCTATACGATCGACGAGCTTACGGAGGGCACGCATTTTCTGGACAGCATCGCCAATCTGATCCGCAAGGATTCGATCACCTTTGAGAAGGCCGCGCTGCTCTATTCCGACGATGCGACGTCGAAGATGAACGGCGGTATCGTCTCGAACCACGACATTCTGGAGCGTTTCAGCGCTTTCGACGCCAAGCTGACCGTAACGAAGTTCCTGCGCGAGGATTTCGCCCACTTCAACGCGCTCAACGATTACAACGCGCTGGTGCGGCTGAAGCCCGGCGAGGTGTCGGAAGCTTTCCTGACCGAGGACATCATGGGCAACCAGCTGGCCAAGGTCGTCAAGCTGGTGGAGATCATTCCGACGCACGTGGCGTCGCTCAACGAGGACTACCTCCGGCTGGAGGAGATGGCGCTCAACGCCAAGCAGGAAAAGGTCTTCAAGGACTGGCTGTCGAAGAAGATCGACGCCATGTATGTCTATATCGATCCCGAGTTCCGCGACGGAGCGTTCGAGAACAAACATTGGGTGAAGTAAAACCGTGCGCAGGCTCCTTTCCATAGCGGTCGTCGCATTGGCCGCCGTCAGTGTGATTTTCGCCCGCGGCGGGATGCAGGCGCCTGAGGCGGAGCAGCCGGCCGAGAAGAAACTCATCGACCTCAAGTCGGACAACATGGGTCCCGTGGCTCCGGGCGATTCGGTGATCTTTCTGGTGGGCAACTTCGCCGCGCAGCACAACGGCGCCGTCATTACGTGTGACAGCGCCGTCCGCTATTCGGACATGCGCATCGAATTCTTCGGCAATGTCCTGATCAACAAGAATACGACCTATATTTACGGCGACCGGGCCGAATACAACGGCGAGGTGAACGAAGCCCGCGTATTTTCGGATATCGTCAAGGTGGTCGACGAGGACGCCACGCTCTACACCTACGAGTTCCTTTTCAACACGAAGGAGAACGTCGGCGAATTCGGCGGGGGCGGCGTGCTTGTCAACCGTGACAGCCGGCTGGAGTCGGTGCGCGGTTACTACTACGCCAACAGTAAGGAGCTGGTCTGCGTCGACCGGGTCGAAATGCGCAACGACGAATACGAACTGAAGGGCGACTCGGTGGTCTACAACATGGCTACCGACAACGCCTTTTTCTTTAAACACACCAATATCTGGAACAAGGAGGGCGACTATCTGTATGCCGACCGCGGCGCCTACCGCAAAGCCGACTCGCTTTACAAGGTGACTAGCAACGGGTACGTGCTGACCGACAAGCAGGAGATGTGGAGCGACAGCATCGATTTCTACCGGGCCGAAGACCATATAATTTTATGGCGCGACATTCAGATCGACGATACGGAACACAAGGTGCTTGCCTTCGGCGATTACGGCGAATACTGGAAGGAGCCGGGAAACGCGTTCCTCACGCGCCGCCCGTCGATCGTGAGCTACGATCTCTCGCAGGGCGATTCGCTTTTCATGCGCGCCGATTCGATGTTCCTGTTTACGATCAACGAAAACGCCGAACGCCGGGCCGCGGAGACTGCCGCCGCCGATTCGCCCGTTCGGCCGACTCGCTGGCGCTGCCGGGGGCCGATTCGCCGACGCATGCTGCCGGAGGAGCTGACGTTCCGGCCGATTCGCTGGGAGCCTCCCGCTCCGAACGCAGACCGCAGGGCGGGGATGCCGCCGATTCGTTGGGAACCCCGGTTCCCGCGTCCGACTCGCCGGCCGACGGAGACGCGGATTCGCCGCATGCCGCGTCGTCGTCTCTCGACGCGCCGGACCGACCTGCTTCCGCTGATTCTTTGGGCGGCGCGGCGCCTGCCGATTCGCTGGCCAATGCCGCGGATACGCTGACCGTCGCCCAGCGCAAGGCGTTGCTGAAAGAGGCGGCGAAGAGAGCCAAGGCCGAGGAAAAGGCGGCCGCCGCCAAGGAAAAAAAGAAGAAGCTGGACGAGATAGCGGCCCGGCGCAAGGAGAAAATGACGGCCCGGCTGCTGGAGCAGAAGGAGCGCGAGGAAGCCCGGCTCACGGCGCGCCGCCTGAAGGCGGAATCGAAGCTCAAGGCCCGTCAGGCGCGTGCGACGCGCAAAGGACGGATGATTCAGATCGATTCGACGGCCCTGCGCGAACTCGATTCGCTGATCGTGCTCAACATGGCCGAGCAGGATTCGCTGCTGAACCTGCTGGTCGATTCGCTGCTGACCGACACGGCGGCAATGGCTGTTCCGGCCGATTCGATCGACTCGCTGGCTGCGCCCCGCGACAGCATATACCGTTTGCTGAAAGGGTTCCGGAACGTAAAGATCTACCGCTCGGATTTCCAGACCGTGTGCGACTCGATGACGGCGATCAGCACCGATTCGACGATCCACCTCTACATCGATCCCGTGTTGTGGAACGAGAACAACCAGATCACCTCCGACGTGATGGACATTTTCACCGAGAACCAGCAGCTCACGCGGGCCGAGTTCATCGGCAGTCCGATGATGGTCAGCCAGCTCGATACGACGCACTACAATCAGGTGGCGGGCAAGACCATGACGGCTTACTTCTTCAACAACCAGATTTACCGCAACGACGTGAACGGCAATGCCCAGACCATCTATTACATGCAGGACGGCGAACCCGTCGAGATCACGATGATGGGCGTCATCGAAAGCGGCGAAATATCGTTCTTTATCGAAGACAAGCAGGTGGTGCAGATCACCTACCGCGGCGATCCGGTCTATAATTTCTACCCGATGGACAAGATTCCGCCGACGCAGGATATCCGTCTCAAGGGATTCAAGTGGGAGGGGGCGCGGCGGCCTTCGCAGGCCGAGGTCTTCGACCGCCGGATACGTCCTTCGGAGCGCGAGCGGCGTTCGGAGATGAAACATCCCGATTTCCCCATCATGCAGCGCATCGACGAGCACAGGAAGCGTCTGATCGAACAGCGCCGCTGGACCGACCGCAACGATCAGGTCGATGCCGCGACGGTCGAGTGGATGCACTCCCTCGGCTACGAAGTGGGCCAGCCGCGCAAGACGGAGGCGCCCGCGGAATAGCGGCGCGGAGCCGGTTCGGTTCTGCCGGATCGTTCGGTTGGTTGCGGTTCTGCCCGATTGTTTGGCCCGATCGTTCAGCCGGGGCGTTTGACCGGCCCGCTTGACCCGATTGTTTGGCCGGGCCGACCGGGATGACCATAAAAACAACAGAATGCAAAGGTGAAAGGCGAATAACTTTTCACCTTTTGTGTTATTTTTGCAGCCGGTTACGGTTAATGTAGTTCCTCTATGAAAAAGAGTCTGATAGCCTTGGCGTTCGGAACGCTTGCGCTCGGAATGTCGGAGTTCGTGATGATGGGCATTCTGCCCGATATCGCCCGCAGTCTCGGCGTCTCGATTCCGGAGGCGGGGCACCTTATTTCCGCCTATGCGCTGGGCGTCTGCTTCGGCGCGCCGCTTATGGTGCTCGTCGCCCGGAAACGTCCGCTGAAACAGATACTGCTGGCGCTTACGGCGATGATCGCGGCGGGTAATCTCTGCGCTTCGCTGGCTCCCGATTACTGGTCGCTGCTGGGCTTGCGTTTCGTTTCGGGACTTCCCCACGGCGCATTCTTCGGTGTGGGGTCGATCGTCGCCGAGCGGGTCGCCGACGCCGGGAAGCGTACGGAAGCCGTGTCGATTATGATCGTCGGCATGACCGTCGCCAATCTGTTCGGCGTGCCGCTGGGAACCTATATCAGCAACGTCCTGACGTGGCGCGCCACGTTCGGAATCGTGGCCGTGTGGGGTGTCGTGGCGCTGCTGCTGGTGCGGTTGTGGGTGCCGCGCATGGAACCGCTGCCCGATACGGGGCTGAAAGGCCAGTTCCGTTTTCTGCGCAGTCTCGCGCCGTGGCTCGTGCTGTTGTCGGTGATGCTGGGCAACGGCGGCATTTTCTGCTGGTACAGTTACGTCAGCCCGCTGATGATTCACGCTTCGGGATTCACGGCGGACGACCTGACGCTGATCATCATGCTCGCCGGGTTCGGCATGTTCGCGGGCAATATCATCGGCGGCCATTTTTCCGATCGTTTTACGCCTGAGAAGGTCGTGCGTTTCACGCTGGCCACGGCCGCGGCGACGCTCCTCGCGATTTACTTCGGGGCGCACGTCCGTTACCTCTCCGTCGCCCTGATGGTGCTCTGCACGGGATGTCTGTTCTGTGTTTCGTCGCCCCAGCAGCTGCTTATTCTGGAGAATTCGCGCGGCGGCGAGATGTTGGGGGCGGCTTTGGTGCAGGTGGCATTCAATCTGGGCAATGCGCTGGGCGCCTACTGCGGCGGCCTGCCGATCGACCACGGGCTGGGGTATCGTTATACGGCTCTCGCGGGCATGGGATTCGTCCTGCTCGGTTTGCTGACCGTCGTGATTTATATACGTAAATATCCCCGCCATGAGATGCGATAACGGTTCGGAACTTTTTCCGGTGGTAGATCCCTCCGGCGTTGTCGTGGGATCGGCTACGCGCGGCGAATGCCACGGCGGGTCGATGCTGCTGCATCCGGTGGTGCACCTGCATCTGTTCAATTCCCGCGGCGAGCTTTACCTGCAAAAGCGGCCGGAGTGGAAAGACATTCAGCCCGGACGCTGGGACACGGCCGTGGGCGGCCATGTCGATTACGGCGAGACGGTGGATGAAGCTCTGCGGCGCGAGGTGCGCGAGGAGCTGGGGGTGACCGAGTTTACGCCCGAACGGGTAGCGGTCTACGTATTCCGCTCGGAGCGGGAGCGCGAACTGGTCTATGTCCATCGTGCGGTGTACGACGGGCCGGTGGCGCCGAGCGACGAACTGGACGGCGGGCGGTTCTGGAGCCGGGCCGAGGTGCTGGATAACCTCGGCAAAGGGGTGTTCACTCCGAATTTCGAAGGTGAAGTGAAACTGATTTTTGAATAACCGCTTTATTTCGTATCTTTGTAAACGGGGAAGCGGCTGTAAGGCAGCGGCTTAATGTGGCGGGGCCGGTTCGTGCCGCATTTTGCCCCGATTGTACCGTATTCGTGTTGCATCCGCGCCGTGTCCGCGCCGCCGGGGCGGGCCGATGCCGGCGGAACGTATGCCGGATAGGTGCGGCACTGCCGTATCGCACATCTTTTTTTGTAAAACGACGACCTCGGAATCATTTTTCACGAACGGGTCTGATAATTGATAGGAATGCCGTATGCAGACACTCCTGAAACATTGGGCCGACGCCCTGCTCGAATGGCTGGGACTCGCGTCCGCGCAGGACAGCGGCTGGGACCGCTGGGTGGCCTTTACGCTGGTACTGCTGGCGGTGGCGCTCTTCGACTTCGTGTGCCGCACGATCCTCGTGCGCGGCATGCGGCGCATCGTCAAGCGCACCAAAGCCACGTGGGACGACGATCTGTTCAACCCCGACGTGCTGAGCCGTTTGTGCAACGTCGTCAGCGCCGTCGTGCTGGGGATCGTTCTGCCGGTGGTTTTCGAAGAGCAGTCCGAAGCCCGGACGATCGTGACGCGGCTGGTCGAGGTCTATATCGTCGTGGCGGTATTCCGCTTTATCAATGCCGTGCTCTTTGCGGTTTTCCAAATCGCTTCGGCGCGTCCCGCATGGCAGAACAAGCCGATCAAGGGGCTTAGGCAGACCGGGCAGGGCATTGCGGCGCTGATCTGCGGCATACTGATCGTTTCGATCCTGATCGACAAGTCGCCCGCCAGTCTGTTGGCCGGTTTGGGAGCGTCGGCGGCGATCATCATGCTGATTTTCCGCGACAGCATTCTGGGATTCGTCTCCGGCATCCAGCTTTCGGCCAACGACATGCTCAAGGTGGGGGACTGGATTTCGGTTCCCAAATACGGGGCCGACGGTTCGGTGATCGAGGTGTCGCTCACGACGGTGAAAGTCCGCAATTTCGACAATACGATCGTTACGCTGCCGCCCTACCTGCTGGTGAGCGATTCGTTCCAAAACTGGCGCGGCATGCAGGCGTCGGGAGGCCGCCGCGTGAAGCGCTCGGTGAGTATCGACATGACCAGCGTGCGGTTCTGTACGCCTGAGATGCTGAATAAATACCGCAGTATCGACCTGATCCGCGAATATATCGACGATACCGAACGCCGCGTCGAGGAGTACAATGCCGCGCACGGCATCAAACCCGGCGAACGCAGGATCAACGGCCTGCATCAGACCAATCTCGGCGTCTTCCGGGCCTATCTCGAACGTTATCTGCGCAACGAAGTGCCCGTGAACGCAGGGATGACGCTGATGGTGCGTCAGCTGCAGCCTACCGAGACGGGACTTCCGATGGAACTCTACTTCTTTACCGATACGGTGATATGGGTGGATTACGAGCGGATACAGTCCGATGTTTTCGACCACGTGCTGGCCGTGATTCCCGAATTCGACCTGCGGGTATTCCAGAATCCGTCGGGCAGCGATATCGCGGCGCTGCGTTATCTGAAGCCGGAGCCGGGAATGGGGCGGAAAATGGAGCAGAGAAGGGGGCAGGACCGGGTGCCGAAACCGAAGCCGGAGCCGAAGCAAAAACCGGAACCGACGCCTACGCAGGAACCGATGCCGGAGCAAGAGCCGGAGTCGGGGCGGAAACCGGAGCCGACGCCGTAGCCGGTCCGGGCGCAGTAGCCGAACCCGGAGCGGGCCGCAGGGCCGCAATCTACAGGAAAATCATCAGCATCACCTGAATGATGACCACCCGCAAAAACATGCAGAGGGGATAGACCGTGGCGTAGGAGACCGACGGATTGTCGCCTTCGATCGTGTCGTTGGCGTAAGTCAGCGCCATCGGGTTGGCCATGCTGCCGCACAGCATGCCCGATACCGAGCCGAAATCGATGCGCAGGACGCGCAGCGCGAAGACGCCCAGCAATACGACGGGAACGAACGTCAGCAGGAATCCCAGCAGGAGCCACAACGCCCCTTCGGGGCGCATGACCGTCTCGAAGAAGTGTGCGCCGGCTTCCAGCCCCAGACAGGCGAGATACATCGACAGCCCCAATGCGCGCAGCATCAGGTTGGCGCTGTAGGTGGTGTAGGTAATCATGTGCAGGCGCGGACCGAACGTGCCGATCAGGATGCCGATGACGATCGGGCCGCCCGCCAGTCCCAGCTTTACGGGCAGGCTGATGCCCGGAATGCTGACGGGGATGCTCCCCAGCACCAGTCCCAGAATCAGTCCGACGAAGACCGCCACGAGATTGGGTTCGTCGAGGTTCTTGACGGCGTTGCCGAGAATCTTCTCGACGTTCTGGATCGCCGCGGCTTCGCCGACGACCGTCAGGCGGTCGCCCATCTGGAGCCGCAGGTCGGGCGTTGCGAGCAGCTGCACGCCCGAACGGTAGACGCGGCTGATGTTGATGCCGTAGTTGTTGCGCAGGCGCAGAGAGGAGAGTTTCCTGCCGTTGATTTCGGGCCGCGTGACCAGAATGCGCTGGGAGATCAGCTGGCTGTCCACGGCGTTCCAGTCTATGTTTTCCGCGTTCCAGTCTTTCAGTTCCTGCTCGCCGAAGATCAGCCGCAGGCCGTCGGCTTCCGAAGGGGCGGTGATGACGAGGATGATGTCGTCCTTCTGCAGCGTCTTGTCCGAGGTGGGGATCGACACCCGCCCGTTGCGCCAGATACGCGAAATGACGAAATGGTGGTGGCTTTGCGAGGCGATCTCGTGGACGCTTTTGCCGAAGACGGCGGGGTTGGTCAGGTGGTAGCTGGCGATGAAGACGTTCTTGCGGTGTTCGGCGTCCGGTTCGGGCATGTCCGAAGGCCGGACGAAGACCTTGCGGATGAAGACGATGGCCAGAATGACGCCCACCACGCCCAGCGGATAGGTCACGGCGCAGCTCAGGGCGGCGCCGTTGGGGTCGATGCCCATTTGCTGCAGCGTCTGCTGCGCGGCGCCGAGCGCCGGGGTGTTGGTCGTGGCTCCGCAGAGGATGCCGGCCGCGTCGGGCATGGAGACGTTCAGCGTGAAGCTCATGCCTATGGCGAGCGCGGTGCCGATCAGCACTACGGCGACGGCCGGCGACAACAGGCGCAGTCCGTCGGCGCGCAGCGAGTTGAAGAAACCCGGCCCGACCTGCAGACCGAGGGCGTAGACGAAGACGACGAGTCCGAAACTTTCGGCATAGGTCAGCATCTGCGGGTCGATCGTGAGTCCGAAATGTCCGGCCAGAATGCCGGCGAAGAAGATGAACGCCACGCCCAGCGATATGCCGAAAAAGCGGATTTTACCGAGTCCGATGCCGATCGTCGAGATGAGCGAGATCACCACGACGGCCTGCAGCGCCGAATGTTCGACGAATAAACTTTTTAGCCACTCCATCTTTACCGTTTGTAATTCAGCTGCAAAAGTAGGGCAAATTTTTCAGATAGCCATTTCTTTGCCGAACGTTTTGTTGGCTGAAAGTGACTGTATGCAACATTTTCGTCCACTCGTGTGAATCATTTCAGCCGTAAGTTATGGCAAAAACGCTCACGGGGTGTACAGCTTCGGAATATTTTCATACCTTTGTTTCATCCTGCTTCGCACAGGGGACGAAGAGGGTATTAGTGACGCAAAAGGGCTTCTGCGCCGGGTCAGAGCCTGAAAGCCTCTCCCGGCAGCTGTCGGAATACTTGAGGGATTGGTATTCCGGACAGCAATAGGGCGGTCGAATTTCGACCGCCCTAATTTGTTTATTCGGTGCGAGCTTGTTTACGGCTGTTTGTCATAGTTCGAGCGGCCGGCCGCGGTAGAAGTCGAGGATCTTCGACCGGAATACGAATTCGTATTTCGCCTGCACGAGTTCCGACTCGGCCTTTTCCATACGTGTTTTGGCGTCGTTGAAGTCGAAGACCGTCGAACGGCCTGCGTCGGCCTTCTGCTGTTCGTAGGCGAAGGCCACCCGTGCCGAGGCGAGGGCGGCGTCCGCCGAACGGTATTTGCCGTAGGCGGCGTCGGCGTTGTACCACGCCTGCTCGATCTCCTTGCGCAGCGATTGCTCGGCGTCGGTCACGGCCAGCTGTTGTTTGCGCATGGCTATCCGGGCCGAGAGGATGCTGTTGTGCGTGGCGCGGCGGTTGAAGATCGGAACGCTCATCGACACGCCGACGAATTCGCTGCTGTTCTTGCGGAACTGGGTGCCGAAGGCGGCCTCCTGCGTGCTGTAGATGCCCGTGCCGTAGCCTCCGCGCAGCGAAAGCGAGGGGTAGAGCGCGGACTTGGCGATCCGGACGGCATTTTCGGCGCTTTCGAGCCGCAGGCGTTCCGCCTTGATGTGGGGGCGGTTTTCCGTCGCATAGGCATAGACGTCGTCGGCCGTGCCGAGCACGTGCAGCGATGCGAGCGCCACGCTGTCGAGCTGCGGCGCCACGATGTCGAATCCCGCCGCGCTCTCGCGGTTGAGGGCCTGACTCAGGTTGAGCAGCGCCAGCCGCAGGTCGTTGCGGGCCTGCGTCAGATTCAGCTCGTCGTTGGCCTGCAGGGCTTCGCTTTCGTAGCGTGCCGATTCGGGCTGTTTGCCCGCGGCGACCAGCTCGCGGCTGCGGACGGCCTGCTGGGTGCTCAGTTCGAGCTGGCGTTCGGCGATCTGGGTCAGCTCCTTGTTGTAGAGAACCTGCAGGTACAGCGTCATGACGTTGATTGACAGGTCTTCGCGTGCGCGTTCCAAATCCTGCATGGCGGCGGCGAGGTCGAGCTTGCCGCCCTTGATTTCGCGGTTGATGCGGAATCCGTCGAAGAGGGGCATGCTGGCCCCGACGTCGAACGAGCCGCTCTGGATGGTTCCCGTCTTGCGGATGTTGTCGTCGGAGGTGCCGCGCCCGAAGGTGGCGTTGTAGCCCACCGATGCGCTCAGGTCGGGCAGCCGGCTGTATTTGGAGGTTGACAGTTTCACGTCGGTCTGCTCCACCTGCAGGGCCTGCTGCTGTACGCCGACGTTGTTGTGCAGGGCATACCCGATGCAGTCGTCGAGCGACCACGGCGTGCCGGGCGCCGGCGCTTCGGCCTGCGGCGCGGACTGTACCGACTGAGCCGCGGCGGCAGCCGTGCAGAGCGTCATGGCAGCCGCGCTGAGGGCGGCGAATAGGGTGCTGGTTTTCATGCTGCGATGCATTTGTGGTTATTTCTTCTTCTCTTCCCGTGCGCCGCGGACTTTGCTCTCGGCGGTCACGCCCTCGGTCAGTTCGATGTTGATGCCGTCCGACAGCCCGATCTTGACCTCGTGCTTGTCGAAGGTCTGCTCCTCGGCCCCGTCGGCGCTGGTGAGCAGGTAGACGTAGGTTTTGTCGCCCTCGAATTCGACGGTGCTTTCCGGCAGGGTCAGCACCCCTTCGCGGCTCTGGATCACGATGCTGGCGTTGGCGCTGTATCCGGCGCGCACGAAGACGTTTTCGGGAATCTTCACGGCCGCCTTCACTTCGAACATGATGACGCCGTTGTCTTCGGTCGCTTTGGGTGAAACGTACTCCAGCAGGGCGTCCAGCTCGACGTTCTGCAGGGCGCCGATGGTCAGCTTGACGGGCATCGTCTCGTGGAGCTTGCCCACGTCGGTCTCGTCGACGTTGCCCCGGAAGAGCATGTTCGACATGTCGGCAACCGTGGCGATGGTCGTGCCGTCGTTGAAGGTGTTGGACTGGATCACCGAGTTTCCGACCTTGACCGGGACGTCGAGGATCATGCCGTCGATCGTCGAACGGATCTGGGTGTTGCTCAGCTCCTTGTAACGGCTGGTGATGCCGTTCTTGACGATCTCCATGTTCTCCTTGGCGTTCTGCAGCTCCTCCTGCGCTTTCCGAAGCGCGGTGCGGCCCTGCTCGTACTCCTCGTCCGACACCACGCCCTTCTTGTGCAGGGCTTCCGTGCGGTCGAATTCGCGGCGGGTCTGGTCCAGCGATATTTCGGCCACCGAGACGCGCGATTCGGCGCTCGACAACTGACCCATTTCGGGGACGACCTTCACCGTGGCGATCACCTCGCCCTTGCGGACCATCTGCCCGGCCTCCTTATAGACGTCGGAGACGATGCCCGAAATCTGGGGCTTGATGAGCACCTCGTCGCGCGGCTCGACCTTGCCCGTGGCGACCACGTACTGTTTGAGCGTGTCGAGTTTGGGCTGCACGATCGTGTAGACGACCTTTACGGGGCGGGTCTTCTGCCACAGGAACCAGAACGTTCCGAGAAGCAGCGCCGCAAAGAGCACTCCCAGAAAGATTTTCAGAAATTTTTTCATAGCCGTAATCTGTTTGTTTAATCGTTTATTCTTCGCGTATTGCATCCACCGCCTTGATGCTCAAGGCCCGGTATGCGGGGATGACGCCCGCCAGCAGGCTGCCTGCGATCAGGATGAAGAGGGCCAGCATGCCCGTTCCGAAGGAGATCTGCCACGACACTTCGAATCCTTCCTGCGCCACGGTGACCGCCTGATAGTAGACCGAATCCACGACCGACAGCACGCCGACGGCGGCCGTGAGCCCCAGTATTCCGGCGATGAAGGTGAGGATGAAGCTCTCGGAAAGTATCTGCGAGATGATGGCCGTTGGCGGGGCGCCCAGCGCGCGGCGGATGCCGATCTCCTGCGTGCGCTCCTTCACGAGCACCAGCATGATGTTGCTCACGCCGACGATGCCGGCCAGCAGCGTGCCCAGTCCCACGATCCATGTCAGCAGGCCGATGCCCCAGAACAGGCTCATCACCTTGTCGAACATCTCTCCGGCGGACATGGTCCAAGCGGCCTTTTCGTCGTCCGGCGAGATCATGTGCCGGGCGAAGACGGCTTCGCGGGCCGCTTTCTCGACCTGTTTGCTCGGAACGTCCTTGTAGCCGGCCAGCGCCAGCAGGTGTATCGTGCGGCCGTAGCCGAACATCTGCTGCGCCAGCGAGATCGGGACGACGACCGTGCGTTCGACATCGCTGAACGACATGGCCGACGATTCGCGGCGCATGACGCCGATGATGGTGAAGTAGCTTCCTCCGACCTTGATGACTTTGCCCGTCGGGTCGGGTTCGCCCGGAAAGAGGTCTTTCTGCACCTGCGTGCCGATGACGCAGACCTTGCGCTTGTGCACCATGTCTACCTCGTTGATGTAACGGCCTGCGATGATCTTCTGCGGGTTGATCTTCTGGTAGTCGGGCGTGTATCCCATCATCTGATAGTCGCCCTTGCGCTCTTTGTAGCTGCAGTGGAGTTCGTTGCCCCAGATGACGCCTGAGGTGTACTCCACCTCTTCGAGTTTGCTGACGGCTTCCAGATCGTCGTTGTCCATTCTCCACCAGCGTCCCGTGGGCATGCCCTTGTAGGGGACCGACGTGCGGCTGCTTTGCAGCAGCACCGTGTTGGTGGACATGCCGCCCAGCTGGGCGCGGAAAAGGCGTCCCAGCCCCATGCCGGCTCCCAGCAGTACGATGAGCATGAAGATACCCCAGAATACGCCCAGCGCCGTCATGATGCTGCGCTTGCGGTTCCGGCTGATTGTCTGCCAGATTTCGTTCCAGCGGTCCGTATCGAAAAATCTCATGGCTCCTTATTTATTATAACGCAGGGCGTCGATCGTTTTCAGTTGTGCGGCCCGGTAGGCGGGGACGTATCCTGCGATCAGGCCCGCAATGACCAGTACGACCGTGGCGCTGACGGCCACGCCCAGATCGAGCGTCGGATTGAGGAAGATGCTGCCGCCGAAGTTTCCGGTCTGGGCCGGCGTCTGGTTGATGACATAGTTGACCGCCTCCATGACGGCAACGCCCAGCACCATGCCGATATAGCCGAACATGGCCGTTATCATCACCGATTCGGTCAGGATCAGGCGGATGATCGACACGGGTTTGGCGCCCAACGCCTTGCGGATGCCGAATTCGGAGGTGCGCTCCGTGACGGTCACCAGCATGATGTTGCTCACGCCGACGATGCCCGCCAGCAGGGTGCCCAGACCGATGATCCAGACGAAGAGGTTGATGCCGCCGAAGACGATCATCATGCTCTTGTACTGCTCCATCGTGTTGCGTATCCACAGGGCGCTCTGGTCTTCGGGATCGTAGTGGTGTTCGGCGGCCAGCCGTTTGCGGATGCGCTGTTCGAACGCCTCCATCTGCGCGTCGGTGTCGAGTCCGTGTACGGTGATGATCGCGTTGTCCACGACCGGATCGTTGGCCTTGAAGATCAGCTGGCCGGTCGTCAGCGGGATGTAGCCCATCGAATTGCGCTGCTGGGCGTCGCCTCTGTAGACGCCGGCCACGCGGTAGATGTTGTTGTGGATTTTGACCGGCTTGCCCAGCGGGTCGTCGCCGCGGAAGAGTATTCTTTCGAGCGCCTCGTCGATGACGATCACCTTGCGGTAGTTGTGGATGTCGGCCTGATTGATGAAACGTCCCTTGACGATCTCGACGCCTTCGATCTGCTGGATCTTGGGCAGCGAGCCGCGCAGGCTGATGTCGGCGAAGCGGTCGAGGTAGGTGGCCGTGGAGCCGCGGTACCACGCTTTGGCGGCGACGTCGTCCACTTCGGGGAATTCATTGACCAGAATTTCGAGGTCCCGGTTTTTCAGGTCGATGCTGCGCCATTTGTTGTAGCCGGCGTAGGCCTTCGAGGTCCAGCCGCCGGAGATGGTGATCGAGTTGGTGGCGTAGTTGCCGAAATTCGACAGCACGCCGTTCTTGAGTCCGTTGCCCGATCCCAGCAGGATGACGAGCATGAAGATGCCCCACGCGACCGAAAATCCCGTGAGGAACGTGCGCAGTTTGTTGCGGCGCACCGAAGTCCATATCTCCAGCAGCAGCTCTCTCATCGCGTTGCCAGTCCGGTTTCGGTGATACTGCTGATGACGCCGTCCGTCAGGCGGATGATTTTGTCCGTCTGGTCGGCGATCGACTGTTCGTGGGTGACGCAGATGATGGTCATGCCCATGTCGACGTTCACGCTGCGCAGCAGGTTCATCACCTCCTGCGAGGTGACGCTGTCCAGTGCGCCCGTGGGTTCGTCGGCGAGGATGATCTGCGGTTTGTTGATCAGCGCCCGCGCGATGGCCACGCGCTGTTTCTGACCGCCCGACATCTCGTTGGGCATGTGTTCGGCCCACTCCTTCAGGCCCAGCATGTCGAGGTATTCGAGGGCGAGGGCGTTGCGCTTGCGGCGGGAGACGCCCTGATAGTAGAGCGGCAGGGCGACGTTTTCGACGGCGTTCTTGTAGTTGATCAGGTTGAAGGACTGGAAAATGTAGCCGATCATGTTATTGCGGGCCGCGGCGGCCTGCGTCTCGCTGAGATCCTTGATCAGGCGGCCGGCCAGATAGTAGCTGCCGCTGTCATAGTCGTCGAGGATGCCGAGGATGTTGAGCAGCGTCGATTTGCCCGATCCGGATGCGCCCATGATGGAGACCAGTTCGCCCTTTTCCACCGTGAGGTCGATACCCTTGAGCACATGCAGGGGCGACCCGTTGTCGTAGGTCTTGTTGATGTTTTCCAGCTTTATCATATTGTGTCTGCCGTTGTAAAGCGGTTTTGTAAGGTTGCGTAGTTACGATCTGTAAGCCGAGGGAAACGGCGTCGGGAACAAAGGTATTAAAATATTCTTGAAAAACAATTTATTTTTATCGAAAATCAATAAAAAATTACTAAACACCAATAAACCGTCGGTTGATAGGCGCAAATATAGGTAAAATATTTATACTTTGTACGACATAGTACTGTAAAAATAAGATTAATGTTTCGGACCTATATTAATGGACTGCTCCTTCTTGCTGTAATGCAGAGATTTCCGTATAGGGGTGTGCGTGAGATTGTGCGAAACGGTCGTTGCCGGGCCGGACGGAATCGTATCCCCGGCTGTAAAAAATTGTTGAAATGGTTAAAAAAAACACTTGAAAATGCACAAAAAATATTCATTTTAGTTATATTTGTTGCGTTAGGTCAATCATATGAGGAAACTTCTGCTACTGTTATTCACGCTAATTCCGGCCGTAGTTTGGGCGCAGCGTTACGATTTATCGGGGCGGGTGCTGGTCAAGGGCACCGACAAACCGATCGCTCAGGCTGTCGTCGAGCTGCCGCAGGCCGGACTGTGGGCCGTGGCCGACGGCGACGGCAATTTTACCGTGAAGGGCGTGCCCAAAGGCGCGACCCGTTTCGTGGTGTCGTGTCTGGGATATGCGACCACGGAAACCGAACTCGACGTCCGCGCCGGCATGGGGCGTATCCTGCTCTATGCGCCTGAGGACAATCTGAAACTGGAAAGCGTCGTCGTCACGGCCAAGGAGGCGCCCAATGCCATGGCCACCTCGCGGACGATCGGCGGCAACGCCATCGACCACCTGCAAATGGTGAACGCTTCGGATATTTCGTCGCTGCTGCCGGGCGGCAAGACGATAAATCCCGATCTGACCAAAGACAACGTCTTTTCGCTGCGCAGCGGCGGTTCCGCGGCCGGAAACGCCTCGTTCGGCACGGCCGTCGAGGTGGACGGCGTGCGTATTTCGACCAACGCTTCGCTGGGCGAAATGTCGGGCGCGAGCACCCGCAACATCGCTTCGACGAATATCGAGTCGGTCGAGATGGTGACGGGCGTGCCTTCGGCCGAGTACGGCGATATTTCGTCGGGCGTGGTGAAGATTTCGACCCGCAAGGGCAAGACGCCCTATACGCTGGTGCTTTCGACCAATCCCCGCACCAAACAAATCTCCGCCTCGAAGGGTTTCGATCTGGGTACGGACCGCGGCGTGCTGAACAGCAGCGTGGAGTACACGCGGGCCATGAAGAACCCCACGTCGCCCTACAGCTCCTATTCGCGCACGGGCATTGCGCTCAATTACCAGAACACCTTCGCCAAGGTCCTGCGTTTCAACTTCGGCGTGACGGCCAACATTGGCGGCATGAATACCGAAGACGACCCCGACGCGCAGGTGGGCGAGTGGGAGAAGGTGCGCGACAACGCCCTGCGGGCCAATACGTCGCTCAAATGGCTGCTCAACAAACCGTGGATCACGTGCGTCGATTTCGATGCTTCGCTCAGCTATGCCGACAAGCTCGCACGCAGGCACACCTACCAGTCGTCGGCCACGGAGACCCCGGCCGTCCATGCCGAAAGCGAGGGCTATTATATCGCCGAAATGCTTCCGGCGACTTTCTATACGACGCGCAATATCGACTCCAAGCAGCTCGACTATGCGGCGAACCTCAAGGCCACTTGGGTCCGCAGCTGGGGCGACGTGCATAGCAATGCCAAGATCGGCGCGTCGTGGCGCGCCAACGGCAACGTCGGGGAGGGAGAGTATTATG
>OCHL01000617.1_pt1 | contig 30548 bp, 21 predicted proteins | sample 1538421 | NCBI WGS metagenome assembly OCHL01 (sample SAMN04571690, study PRJEB22368) | human gut metagenome | biome: human gut; material: stool | host: Homo sapiens | place: Luxembourg | collected 2012-06-01 | reverse complement strand
AAGATGCAGGGCTGCATCGACAGCTACAAGCAGTTCATGAACATCAAAAAGCACATGCGGGACGCAAAGACCGGCCTGTACTACCACGGCTACGATGAGAGCCGCGAAATGTACTGGGCCGACCCCGTCACCGGATGCAGCCCCAACTTCTGGCTGCGTGCCATGGGCTGGTTCATGGTGGCCATGGTGGACGTGCTGGAGCGCATGGACGAGCAGCTGTACAACGAGTACCGCGGCATCATGGCCATGCTGAAACAGACCATCGAGGACGTGCACAAGTTCCAGGACGAGGAGACCGGCATGTTCTGGCAGGTGATGGACCACCCCGGCGTGGAGGGCAACTACCTCGAGACCAGCGGCACCGCCCTGTTCGCTTACGCAGTGCTCAAGGGCGTGCGCCTGGGCTACCTGCCCAAGCGCATGGCTGCATGGGCCGAGAAAGCCTTCTACGGCACCTGCGACAAGTACCTCTCCAAGAACCCGGACGGCAGCCTGCAGCTGGACGGCATCTGCCTGGTGGCGGGCCTCGGCGGCAAGGACCACCGTGACGGCTCTCTGGCCTACTATTTCAGCGAGCCGGTGGTCTGCAACGACGCCAAGGGCGTGGGCCCGCTGGTGCTGGCTTATACTGAGATGATTGCAAAATAAAGCGAAAACACCCTGCAGATCTTGTCACGCAGGTCTGTAACCCTCTGAAACCAGCGGCCGGTATGTCCTTACGGATGTACCGGCCGCTTTTGTTTTTTCCTTCGACGTTTTGTTTTCTTTTTGTTTACAAACTGTACCTTGACATGGAAATGTCCTTTCTGTAATCTGAAAGAGTACTTAATTTTTGTCATAGCAGCCGTGGGAAAGGAGCAACACACCGATGGATCATCTGCAGAACGTAATGGGTTATTTTGACCAGCAGCAGCCTTTGTGCGCCGAGCACGACCGCATCCCCAAGGACCTCTACCGCGAGTTCGGGGTGAAGGCGGGCCTGCGCGACGAAAACGGCAAGGGCGTGCTGGCGGGCCTGACCAATATCTCCGATATCCGCGCCTTCCAGTATGTGGACGGCGTCAAGAAGCCCGCCGACGGCCAGCTGCTTTACCGCGGCTACGACGTCAAGGACCTTATCCGCGGCTCGGCAGGCAGCCGCTTCGCCTTTGAGGAAGCGGGCTACCTGCTGCTGTTCGGCGAGCTGCCCACCCAGGAAAAGCTGGACGAGTTCTGCCGCGTGCTGGGCGAGTGCCGCACCATGCCCACCAACTTCACCCGCGACGTCATCATGAAGGCACCCAGCCACGACATCATGAACTCCATGGCCCGCAGCGTGCTGACCCTGGCCTCCTACGACCCGCTGGCCGCAGACCTTTCCACCCCCAACGTGCTGCGCCAGAGCATCCAGCTGGCAGGCATCTTCCCCATGCTGGCGGTGTACGGCTACCACGCCTACAACCACTACGAAAAGGATGGCAGCATGTACATCCACCGCCCGGACCCGGAGCTTTCCACGGCCGAGAATTTCCTGCGGATGCTGCGCCCGGACATGAAGTACACCGCACTGGAAGCCCGCGTGCTGGACGTGGCGCTGCTGCTGCACGCAGAGCATGGCGGCGGCAACAACTCCACCTTCACCACCCGCGTGGTCACCTCCTCCGGCACCGACACCTACTCGGCGCTGGCCGCAGCACTGTGCTCCCTGAAGGGCCCCCGCCACGGCGGCGCGAACCTGATGGTGATGCAGATGATGCAGAACATCCGCGAGAACCTCCACGACCAGGAGGACGACGAGGAGCTGGAAGCCTACCTGAAAAAGCTGCTGCACGGCGAAGCCTTTGACCGCAAGGGCCTCATCTACGGCATGGGCCACGCGGTCTACTCCCTGAGCGACCCCCGCGAGGTGGTGTTCAAGGGCTATGTGGAGCAGCTGGCCCACGAGAAGGGCCGCGACAAGGACCTTGCCCTTTACAACAAGATCGAGCGCATGGCCCCGCAGCTGATCGCGGAGGAGCGCAAAATTTTCAAGGGCGTCAGCCCCAACGTAGACTTCTACAGCGGCTTCGTCTACGACATGCTGGGCATCCCCATGGAGCTGTACACCCCGCTGTTCGCCGTGGCCCGCGTGATGGGCTGGAGCGCCCACCGCATCGAGGAGCTGCTCAGCGCCAACAAGATCATCCGCCCCGCCTACAAGAGCCTGGGCGGCACCCACGAATACGTCCGCCGCACCGAGCGGTAAAAAGGAGGCAGCACCATGCGCACAGAATGGACCCACGCACCGGAAGAATGGTTTTTCCTGCACAATTTTGACGTTGACAAGGTGTTCAGCACCATCCAGCGGGCAGATTACCTCGTGCTGTACTACATCCGGCAGCAGGCCGCGCAGCACCCGGGCAGCAAAGTTTATCTGGCCGACCTGGCCGCAGCCATGGGCCTGAAGGTGACCGAGCTTTCCAAGGCTGTGGAAAAGCTGCAGGACAAGGGCTTCGTTGCCTGGAAGACCGACAAGGAAGCCGGCCGCACCTATGTGGAACTTTCCAGCAAGGCCGTGGAGCTCATGGCCGAGGAGCACGATTTCATGAAGCGCTGCTACGAACGCCTGCACTCGGAGCTGGGCGACGACGAACTGCGCCGCACCGTGGACACCATGCAGAAGGTGACCGCCATCCTCAAAGAGGAGCGCAGCGCCGACTGAGCCGCCCCGCAAAAAACGACCCCCGCATCTGCGCTGCTGCAGGTGCGGGGGTCTTGCTTATGCTTCAGGGGTCATGCGCGGGGGATGGGGCTCACTCCTTCGGGAACGCCTGGTTCCAAACCTGGATGACGCGCCACTTCGGGGTCCTGCCGTCCGGCTCGAACTTGCCGTCCTCGGCGGTCAGCAGGCCCTGCTCCACGCACCACTGGGCCGCCTTGGCCAGCTCGGTGTCGGACACATCGGTGAAAGCGGGCTCTGCGGCGGGTTCGGGCTTGCCCTTCTGGGTCCAGATGAGCATTGCCAGTTCACCGCGGTTGGTCGGGATGGCTGCGCCCTCGGGCAGCAGGTCGTTCAGGATGACGCGGGTGGTGATCTCGTAGCCGCCCCAGATGGCTGCACCGGCTGCGGCCACACCGATCACGGCACCGGATCCGTCTGCGGGTGCCTCGGGCTCAACGACAAAGCCGGGGTCAAGAGGCTCCGCGGGGGTAACGGTGGTCGTGTCTTTCCAATGAGCGATCAGCTTCACTTCGCATTCCGGGACCTCAAAGGTGATGGTCTCGCTGGTGAGGCCGCTGGTCACGTTGAGGTTTTCCGGGGTAACGATCTCCCAGTGGTCGAAGGTCATGCCGGGGAAGGTGCCGATATGGTCCTCATCGGTGCTGTTGTCCAGCACAGCGGTGATGCTCACGGTGTCGCCCACTTTCTCCCACACAATATCCTCGTGCAGGCCAACACCTTCATCAAAGATGGCGGGGTCGTTGGAGTAGGTGATCTGTGCCTCATAGTGGGCGGTGAGCTCCACCGGCGCGTTCACCATCTCAAAGGTGGCCTTCTCGCCGCCTTCCACGTTCACCTCCTTGTCGGAGTTGACCTCCCAGTAAGCGAACCGCAGGCCGTCCTTGGAACGGTCTTCCGCCATGATGACGATGGTCTCGCCTGCCTTGGCGGTCTCGACGGGGGTGCCGTCCATATAGTAGGCCGCACCGCCGTTCACGGTGATGCCCTGCAGGTGCTTGTACTTCGCGTCCACCACCACGGCCTCGTCCGGCATGGTGAAGGTAGTCTCGGGGTCGTTCTTGCCGGCCAGAGTGCCGTTATCCGGGGTGATCACCCAGCGGTTGAACTCGTGGTCTTCACGGTCCTTTGCCTTGATGGTGATCACATCGCCCTGCACGGCACGGGTGATCTCCTCACCCTTTTCGTTGTAGGCAGTGCCCTTGTCGTCGGTCATGGTGATGGTGTGGTACTCATAGTACACAGCCTTCACGCTCACGTTGCCGCTGGGCATGGTGAAGTGGGCTTCGAATGCAGTCGCATCGTCCAGATGTGCATTATCGCTGACTTCCCAGCGGATGAACTTCCAGTCTTCGCGTTCGGGCGCAACGATCGTCACGTCCTTGCCGGACTTCACTTCCACATTACCGGACTTGCCGTTTGCCGTGGTATCGGCATCTGCCAGTTCAACGAAGTAGAGCTGCTTGGACTTTGCCTCAATGGTGATGTCGAAATCACGCATCTTGAAGGTCAGCTCCGGGGTCTTGCGCTGTTCTTCGTTCAGGTTGATGTCTTCACTGTACCAGCAGTCGAACTCCTGGTCATCGGGCAGATTCGGGGCAAGGGTGATCTTCTCGCCCGCAACGGCCTTGATGGTGGTCTCGCCGTTTTGTGCGGTGCCGTTGATGACGGTGACTGTGTGCAGGGTCTTGTACATAGCCTTCAGAGTCACATTGCCCTTGGGCACCTTGAGGGTGAAGCTCTCAGCGCCCTTCTGCTCCTCGGTCAATGCCCAGCCATCGGGGCCCTCGGCCTCCCAGTGGTCAAAGACCTGCTCCTCCGGGTCGTACACGGCCTTGATCTCCACTTCCTGTTCACGCAGGGCGTCAGTAATCGTAGTTTTGTCGTTCACGGTACCGCCGTTCACCGTAATGGTACGGTACTTCATGTATTTCGCAGTGACCGTCACATTGGTGTTCTTGGGCATCGTGAAGGACTGGCGCTCTGCCTTGGTCAGGTCGAGCTGCTTTGCAACGTCCTCGTTGTCCACAGTCCAGCCGATGAACTCCCAGCCATCGCGGCCTGCAGCCTCAAGATAGAACGAATCGCCTGCAGCAACTTCCATCTTCTCGCTGGGATGCAGCTCGTTACCTTCGTCATTGACCGTAACGTAATAGCGCTGGCTGGTCGTAGCATTCAGCGTAACATTGTGGCCCGGCATGAGGAGCTTAAATTCCGCGTTATTCTCGTTGCCATGCAGTTCATTCGGCAGGGTATCGGGACTGGTCCAACCTTCAAACTTCCGATCCTCGGGGACATTGGCCTTGATCGGGACCCATTCGCCCTCAATGAAAGCACCCACGATCTCGTCGTCCACAGTGACGGTGTACAGCGCGTTATACTTTGCCGTCAGCGTAATATCGCCCTCGGGAACGGTGACGGTGATTTTCTTATCCGTCAGCTTTTTGGTACCGTCGGGGCCGGTCACTTCCCAGTAGGCGAACCGCTTGCCATCCACCTCGTCGGCGGTGACGGTGATGCTGTCGCCGTGCAGAGCCTTATCGTTCACTGTGGTGGGGCTGTTGCCATTGTTGATGGTAACGGTGCGGTACTCCATCTGGACAGCTTCCAGCGTCACATTGCCCGAAGGCATCTGGAACTGGACGGTGGACTGGCTGGTGTCAAGGGTGAAGTTCTTCGGGCCGGTGAGCTTCCACTCAATGAACTTCCAGTCACTGCCCTTGTCTTCGGCATCAATGGTGACCCAGTCGCCAGCCTTCACGCGGGCAGTGGTGCTCTCGCCGTTGACCGTGCCGCCAGTCACCGTGATGGTGAACAGGGTCTTGGGCACTGCGATGAGCGTGACGTTCTTGTCCACCATCTTGAAGGTGAGGGTCGGGCTCTGCCTCTTATCGGTGGTCAGGCGGATGTCATTGCTTTCCCAGCTGTCGAACTCGCCCGCCGGGATGCCGTATTTTTCGGCGTTGACGGTGACCGTGTCGCCCTCAATGTAGGTATCCGGCAGCACGGTACTTGTACCATTTGCACCGATCACGGTAACGGTGTGCAGGGTCTTGTATTCGGCCGTCAGAGTCACATTGCCTTCCGGCATAAAGAAGGTGATGTGCTTACTCTGCTGCTGGGCGGGCGTCAGGGTGATGCCCTCGGCCTTCCAGCCCATGAACTTCTTACCATCAGGCACATCGGCGTCCACGGTGATTTCTTTGCCTGTGAGGGCAGAGGTCACATCGGCATGGCCGCCATCCACCGTGATGGTGTACAGCTTATTGTAGCGCGCCTTCAGCTCCACATTCTCGTTCGGCATGATGAAGGTGGCTTCCTCGTTGTTCACACCGGTGATGGTCACATTATCGGGGACGACTTCCCACCGCACGAACTGATAGCCCGGGCGCTCGGCTGCCTTGATGTTGATCTTGTCGCCTTCCACAGCCTGCTTGTCGTCGGTGCCATTGACGGTGTAGGTGCCATTGTTCACCACGATGTTGCGCAGGGTCTTGTACTGTGCCGTGAGCTCCACGCCGTTCTTCGGCATATCGAACTCAATGGGCGAGGCGGCTTTCTGCTCGTCGGTCAGGCCATCGACACCCACGACATTCCAGCCAGCAAACTTCTCACCCTCAGGTGCGGGGTTTGCGGTGGCAACGATCTTGTCGCCCTTGACGGCTTCGGTGGTCGTTTCGCCGTTCACGGTATAGGTACCGTCGTTCACGGTGATGGACTGCAGCGCCTTATACTTTGCTTCCACCTGAACTTCGCCTGCCGGCATATTGAAGGTAGTGGTGTTGCTGTTCTTGTTGGCCAGGGTCACCTTGTCGTTCAGCACATCCCAGCGTTCGAACTTGCGGCCCGGGATGGTGTCGGCGGTAATGGTGATCGGGGTGCCTTCCTTTGCAAAGGACGGCGTTGCGGTACCCTTGAGCACGGTCACATCATAGAGCTGATTGTAGCTGTTCTCCAGCTTCACGTCGCCATCCGGCATGGTGAAGGTGGCCGTGAGCTTATCTGCATCGGTCAGGGTCACGCTATCGGGGCTGATGGTCCAGCCTGCAAACTCAAAGTGGTCGCCCTTGTCCGGTGCCGTCACGGTGACGGTCTGGCCTGCGTGGGCGTTGGGGAGGTCTGCGCCGTCCACCTTGAAAGTGCAGCCTTCCGGCACCGCGATGCTGTGCAGTTCGCTGGGCACGATGTGGAGGTAGCTTGCATTTGCGGCAGTGGAGATCGGCGTAATGCGCGGGTCGGTCAGTGCGCCACCATCAGCGGTGTAGTAGACATAATTGCCGGAATAGCTGATGCTGTGTGCGGCACCCTTGGTTGCATCCTTATTCTGGATGGTCACCTCGCCGGTATTGTTGAAAACAGCCGCACCGTTAACGGTGCCGCCATTGTTGTTCTTGCCGATCAGCTCTACGCTGGAAGCATGATTCACGGTCAGGTTGCCGTCTACTGCAATATTTTCACAGGTAATGCTCAGCTTACCGGCGCAGGTGATATTTACATCTCCGAAAATCGCTTTGGGCGCAGTGCTGGTAAGGGTCACATCCGCTGCGGCTTCAATGACCAGCTTACCTTGGAGCACCGAGTATGTGCCACCATCCAGAACGATATCCGTCCCCGGTGCATTGATGGTCAAAGTTCCCATATAGAAATCGTTCAGGCTCAGGGTGTTGGTGTTCTTGTCATAGCTCAGAGCACCATCGCCGAGGATATCAGCATAGTTGACACTGTTGACGGCCTTGCCGTTCACCACCGGGCCATACTTTTCAATGCTGGTCTTGGTAGCATCCTTATTTTCATTGGCATCCAGATAGGTCAGGCTGCCGCCGAAAGTGGAAGGAATGGTGATTTCACCATCAACACCACCAATGGTTGCTACGCCATGATTGCTCTGTACGGTGATATCTCCACCAACAAGGTTGATGTTGGTGGCTTTTCCACCATCCGGATTGGCATGTCCACCGCCAATCGCAGCAGCACCTCCACCTGCTTTTGCAGTTACTGTGCCACCATTGATGGTGATGTTCTCTGCACTTGCATGAATACCGCCGCCAATGCCTGCGGCTTCACTGCCGCCGATTGCTGTTACGTCGCCGCCGTTAATGGTAATGTTATTGCCATTGCCCTCATTGCCGCCACCAATGCCTGCACCCCAGCCACTGCCAGTCGTGCTCTGTGCAATGATCTTGCCGCCATTGATGGTGATATTGTTGCCAGACTTATGGAACGCTCCACCAATACCCGCACCACTCTGACCACCAGTTGCTTCCAGCGAACCGGAGCCATCAATAGTCAGCTGTCCGTCATCCTCTTTCTGGATACCAGCGCAGTTTTCACCACTCTGCAAGACGCTGCTGCCCTCAATATACAGGTCCACATCTCCGCTGACGGAGACGGCCGCACCACTCGAAACAGTGATATGCAGGTCCTTCAGGTACACATTCGCAGCCGTGCCGCTGTCACCCTTGATGACCAGCTTGTTTGTGGTACTCGTACCGGTAACAACAAATACGCCCGTGTAGGTCTGGCCTCCCTGCGTGGCGGTCTGCACGCCCTCGGCACTGACCGACACTTCAATATCGCCGTCTGCAATATTCAGCGTCTTGGCGTCTTCCGGGATACTGTTCTGCTCGTTCAGCCGTGCAATGCTGCTGCGGCTGTTGATGCTCAGCTGCATCAGCGCATTGGTGCTTTCGGCCAATGCCGGGGCCGACAACGTGAACATCATGCACGCTGCCAAAGCAGCGGATGCTGCGCGCTGGGCCAGTTTCTTTTGTCTCATTTGTATTCCCCCTTTACGTTCACTGCGAGGACCGGGCTGTAGGACTCCGGTATTGCCTAAATTTTAGCATAATTTTCCTCGATTTTGGGGAAAATTGCGCGAAACGCCCCGAAAGCGGCGTGAATCGCAAAATCACGCCGAAAAAGTCATTTCCTTTTTGGTGAAAACAGAAAAAAGGGCCGCCGCACCGTTTGCCGTGCAGCAGCCCTTGGGTCCCTTATTGCGGGGTGTGGTTTACTTGGTGCCGTAGATGCGGTCGCCTGCATCGCCCAGACCGGGCACGATGTAGCCGTTCTCGTTCAGGTGGTCGTCCTGTGCGCCGAGGTAGATGTCCACATCGGGGTGTGCCTCGTGCAGGGCCTTGATGCCTTCCGGGGCAGCGATCAGGCCGATGAACTTGATGCGCTTTGCGCCATGCTTCTTGATCTGGGTGATGGCGTCAATGGCGCTGCCGCCGGTGGCCAGCATGGGGTCCAGCACCAGCACGTCGCGCTCGTCGATATCCTGGGGCAGCTTGCAGAAGTACTCCACGGGCTGCAGGGTCTCCTCGTCGCGGTACAGGCCGATGAAGCCCACCTTGGCAGCAGGCAGCAGGGTCAGCATGCCGTCCAGCATACCCATGCCTGCGCGCAGGATGGGCACCAGGGCCAGCTTGCGGCCAGCCAGCACCTTGGTCTTTGCCATGGTGATGGGGGTCTCGATCTCCACTTCCTCCAGCGGCAGGTCGCGGGTGGCTTCGTAGCACAGCAGAGTGGCGATCTCGCCAACGAGGTCACGGAACTCCTTGGTGCCGGTCTGCTTGTTGCGCAGAATGCTCAGCTTGTGCTGCAGCAGCGGATGCTCAACGATCATCGGGGTCATAAAAACACGCTCCTTATTTTAAATAGATAGCTCTATCGGGTACGGTTTAACGATTCTCCAGTGCAGTCAGCTTGTCGATGCGGCGCTGATGGCGGCCGCCCTCAAACTCGGTGTTCAGGAAGATATCCACCAGCTGGCAGGCAAGGCCGGGGCCGACCACGCGGCCGCCCATGCACAGGGCGTTGGCGTCGTTGTGGCGGCGGGTATACTCGCAGCTGAAGCTGTCCGAGCAGCAGCAGGCGCGGATGCCCTTGATCTTGTTGGCGGCCATGCTGATGCCCACGCCGGTGCCGCAGAACAGCAGAGCCTTGTCGCTCTCGCCCTTCACGACGGCTTCGCAGGCGGGCACGGCCATGTCGGGGTAGTCCACGCTGGCAGTGCTGTGGGTGCCGTAGTCCACATAGGCGAGGCCCAGCTCGTCCAGATGGGCCTTGACAGCTTCTTTCAATTCAAATCCGCCGTGGTCAGCGGCCAGTGCAATGGGTTTTGCCATGGATTGCATTCCTTTCTCTTGGGCGCAGGACGTTCAGGCCTGCGGTTTGTTTGCGGCGGCTTCGGCGGCAAGGCGCTCGGCGCGCTCCCTCTCGGCCTGGCTCAGACGGTGATAGTCCGGCAGCAGCGCTTCCGGCAGCACAGCCTGCCCGGCCTGCGCCATCTGCTTTGCCACCAGCGCCACCGCACCGGCCCGGCCGCCCCGCAGCGCCGGGGGAGCTTCCAGCACGCCCGGCACATTGCCGTATTTATTATAGCACAGAGATGCGCCATCACCAACAAAAAACAGGGGCTTTTTGCAATTTTCTACAAATTCGGCCAGGTCGCTCACCGCCCGGGCGTCGTCGTCCAGCAGGCGGGCGTGGGTCGCCAGGTCAAAGGCCGCGCTGTACACCTGGGCGCGGCGGGCGTCCAGCGCGCAGAGCACGGTGCCTTCGCCGGTGTGGGCGGCGGCCAGCGCTTCCAGTGTGGACACCGGGGCGCACAGGGTCTCCCGGGGGAAAGCAAGCCCCTTCACCGCCGCAAGACCGATGCGCAGGCCGGTGAAGCTGCCGGGGCCTGCGTTGACGCCGTACAGGTCGATGTCGGCGCAGGTCATGCCGCACATCTTCAGGCAGGTGTCGATCATGGGCATCAGGGTCTCGCTGTGGGTCATGCCCGCGTCCAGATATACCTCGTACAGCAGGCGGTCGTCCTGCAGCAGGGCCACACCGGCGGTCTTGCCCGCCGTATCCACGGCCAGAATGTTCATAGCGTTACCCCCTCGATGGTGATCCTGCGTGTGTTCTCGTCCACCCGGTCGATGTTGACCCGGATGGGGTGTTCCAGCGCCAGCAGGTCGGCAAAGTTCTCGCTCCACTCGGCGGCCACGATGGCACCCTCGTCCAGATAATCGTAGAATCCGGCGGCGCACAGGTCGTTTTCGGTGGAGATGCGGTACAGGTCAAAGTGGGCCAGTGGCTTCGGCCCGCGATAATAGTTCACGATGGCAAAGGTGGGGCTGGTGACCGGGTCGGTGCAGCCAAGGCCCTCGGCAAGGCCCTCGGTGAAAGCGGTCTTGCCCGCGCCCAGCCCGCCGGTGTAGGCCACGAGAGAGCCCGGGGCCAGCACGGCGGCCATGCGTTTGCCCAGCGCCACGGTCTCGGCGCGGGAATGGGTGATGTATTCTGCCATAAGAGTATACCTCTCTGATAACACAAAAGGGATGGCAGCGGGTTCTGCCATCCCTAAGTATAATATAATTGGTGCAAAAGTGCAATGCCCGCATATCAGGCGGCCTGCTGTTCGGCCGGGGCCGCTGCGGGTGCACCGGGCAGCCGCACGGTGTGGTCGCCGCTCAGCATCAGGTAGCTGGCCGCTGCGTGGGGCCGCCGCCCGCCCTGGCTGCTGTACCAGATGATATCGTCGGTGCCGTAGGTCTCCTTTGCATCTTCGGCGGCCTGTTCCAGCGTGTCGCCCGCGATCATCCGGTTCACCATGTCCCACAGCATACTGCGGGAATACACCGAGTAGACGTTGTTCACATACCCGGCCACGGCCTTTGCGCCGCCCGCCAGCAGGCCGTCCGCAATGGAGGTGTCCACATGGCCGTTCTTGCCGTAGAACTCGCAGGTCTCGCTGAGCACGATGCCGCTGCCCCGGTAGGCGCTGCGGAAAAACGCCCCCGTGGCGGCATACATGCCGTTGATCTTGACCACCCGGTGGCTGAGCAGGTCCAGCCCGTAGCGGAAGTCGCTCCAGAAATTCGACTGCTCGGTGAGCAGAATGAGCGGTTCGGTGGCCGTCTTTTTCCACAGCCAGCCATATTCATAGGTATAATATGCACCGTGGGTGCTCAGCACGCACACATCGTACCGGCCCATGCGCCGCAGGTCCGAGAGGGTGACGCGGGTGTTCAGGGTGGTGTCCAGCCCCTGCGAGGTCCAGTAGGTCTGCATATAGGCGTAATAGGGGTAGCGGGTGGAGTTGACCGTGTTGTCAAAGGCGTAGTAGATGGCCGCACTGCCCAGTGTGCCGTTGCCGGAGGCATCGGCGGCCAGCCGGTCCAGCGCCTCGCCGGACGGGAAGGCCACGGTGTCGTTTTCCTCGTCCAGGTCGGTCAGGATGCCGCCCAGCGCACCACAGGTGTAGGCAAAGCTCACCATGCCGTTTTCTTCGTCGGCGTAGATCGAGCCTTTTGCCACAAGGCCCTCGTCCACCAGCTGTTCCAGCTGGTCCAGCGCGGCGTCGGTGCGCTGCGCCTGGGTCATCCCGGCGTAATCGTCGCTGCCGGTCAGCGCGGTGACGGCGGTGTCTGCCTGCTGCATGTCCTGCACCTGGGCAGCGGTCAGGGTCTGCGGCGCAGCGGCAGTGTCCGGCTCTGCGGCAAAGGCCGCCGTGGGCAGCAGTGCGGCCAGCAGGGCCAGCGCACACACCGCGCTCACCAGGCGGCACCCGAATCCATTCTTCATATTCCCATTCCTCCGGGGCCGGTGCAGTCTGTGCACGCCCCTTTTCCGGCAGCTTTGCTGCCCCGGCCGGCGTCCGGCCGTTTGCTTTGCTTCTTGCGCCCACGAGGCGTTTTGCGCGCCCCGCCGCGTGTACTCATTGTAGAATCTCCGCCCGGCTTTGTCAAGCTCCCACACGGATTTCACACTCCTGCGATTGCAAAGGCCCCGCCGCCTGTGTATAATAAGGATAAACTGGGTTTGTATGCCCTGTGTTCTTTTTGAAAGGTGGTGCTTTCTTGGAAGGCATTCGACAATATTGGAAACGGACCGATAAATTCTACCTGCTGCTGTGCATCTTCAGCAGCACCATGGCCGTGGTGGCGCTGGCGTCCTGGGCCACGAAGCAGGGCAATGGCTTTGCCGTGGACGAACTCACCGGTGCCATCACCGGCATCGGCGACTACCGCCGCGCCGTGGTGCAGGGCGGTGCGGCCGTGCTGGGCCTGTGCGTGGCGCTGCTGCTCTCCTGCATCGACTACCGCAGCCTCGTGAAGGTATGGCCGGTGCATGTGGCCGTCACCTGGGGGCTGGTGCTGCCCACCCTGTTCATCCGCAACGTGAGCATCGGCCCGCTGACCATCGGCTACAACGCGGGCGACACCGACAACTACTCCTGGTACAAGCTGGCAGGCTTCACCTTCCAGCCCACCGAGCTGGCGAAGATCAGCTTCATCCTCACCTTCGCGATGCACCTGAACAATGTGCGCAGCCGCATCAACGAGCCCAAGGAGCTGGCAAAGCTGCTGCTGCACCTGCTGGCCCCCATCGCCATTATCCATGTGCAGGGCGACGACGGCACCGCCATCATCTACGGCATCATCGGCTGCTGCATGATGTTTGCGGCAGGCCTGAGCTGGAAGTATATCATCGGTGCCATTGCAGCCGCCGGTGCGGCGGTGGCCGCCGCCTTCGCCTTCTTCAGCGATAAGATCGGCAAGGGTTACCAGTGGTACCGCATCCTGGCCGTCATCGACCCGGAGAACACCACCGGCTGGGCTCCCAACGAGGCCACCTGGAAGAACATCATCTACCAGCAGCAGCGCGGCGAGATCGCCATCGGCTCCGGCGGCATCTTTGGCAACGGGCTGTTCAGCGGCCGGTACTACAGCGTGCCCAACGCCCACAACGACTTCATCCTCAGCTGGATGGGCAACGCCATCGGCTTTGTGGGGCTGTGCATCGTGCTGGGGGTGCTGCTGACGCTGGTCATCAAGACCTTCGACACAGGTGCCCGCAGCGAGGACCTGCTGGGCAGCTACATCTGTGCGGGCATCGGTGGTGCGCTGCTTGCCCAGATCGCAGTGAACGTGGGCATGAACCTGCGGGTGCTGCCGGTCATCGGCGTCACCCTGCCGTTCTACTCGGCGGGCGGCAGTTCGGTGCTGATGCTGTATATCTGCGTGGGATTAGTCCTGTCCGTCTATATGCACAACACAAAGAGCCTGTTCGGCTAAACCGCTTCTGATATGCAAAAACCCCTGCCGTGCATCTGCGCGGCAGGGGTTTTTGTTTTATCGGTACATAAGGTGTGCTGGCAGTTTCTTCGAAGACCGTCCGCTGGGGTGGGACCCTGTTGCCGTCAGGCAATAGGGCGGGCGATGGAATGGCCCGAATCGTGTCTGAGAAGAAAGCTGCCAGCACACCGTGCAACCAATTACTTCAGCACAGCACCCAGGTTTGCGCTGGTAACCATGCGGGCATAGCGGCTCAGCCAGCCCGTCTTGATGTTGGGTTCGGGAGCGACATACTTTGCCTTGCGCTCAGCCAGCACCTCATCGCTGACTTCCAGCGTGATCTTGGCATTGGGGATATCAATGTTGATGATATCGCCCTCCTCGATCAGGCCGATGGGGCCGCCGGAAGCAGCTTCCGGGCTCACATGGCCGATGGCAGCGCCGCGGCTTGCGCCGGAGAAACGGCCATCGGTGATGAGGGCCACGGTCTTGTCCAGCTTCATACCGGCCAGTGCGGAGGTGGGGTTCAGCATCTCGCGCATGCCGGGGCCGCCCTTGGGGCCTTCGTAGCGGATGACCACCACATCGCCCGGGACGATCTTGCCCGCGTAGATGGCGGCAATGGCCTCGTCCTCGCTGTTGAACACGCGGGCCGGGCCGGAGTGCTGCTGCATCTCGGGAGCAACGGCGCTGCGCTTGACCACGCAGCCGTCCGGTGCGATGTTGCCCCACAGGATCTGCAGACCGCCGGTCTGAGAGTAGGGGTTGTCGATGGGACGGATGGCCTTGTCGTTCAGGATGTGGGCACCCTTGATGTTCTCGCCCAGGGTCTTGCCGGTAACGGTGGGCACATCCAGATCCAGCAGGCCCTTCTTGGCCAGCTCGGCCTGCACAGCGGGGATGCCGCCTGCAGCGTAGAGGTCGGGCATGTGGGTGGGACCGGCCGGTGCCAGATGGCACAGGTTCGGGGTCTTGGCGCTGATCTCGTTGAACAGCTTCAGGTCGATGGGCACACCGGCTTCGTAAGCGATGGCCAGCAGGTGCAGCACGGTGTTGGTGGAGCAGCCCAGAGCCATATCACAGGTCAGCGCGTTGCGGATGGAGCGCTCGTTGATGATCTGACGGGCGGTGATGCCCTTCTTGACCATATCCATGATGGCCATACCGGCGTGCTTTGCCAGCTGCAGACGCTTGGAGTACACAGCCGGGATGGTGCCGTTGCCGGGCAGTGCAATGCCGATGGCCTCGCACAGGCAGTTCATGCTGTTGGCGGTGTACATGCCGGAGCAGCTGCCGCAGCTGGGGCAGCAGTTGCAGGTGCAGTCTTCCAGCTGCTCGTCGGTGATCATACCGGCCTTATAAGCGCCCACGGCCTCGAACATCTTGGAAAGGCTGACTTCCTCGCCGCCGTAGGTGCCGGCCAGCATGGGGCCGCCGGAGCAGACCACCGCGGGCACATCCATGCGGACCGCGGCCATGACCATGCCGGGCACGATCTTATCGCAGTTGGGCACCAGCACCAGACCGTCCAGCTGGTGGGCCATGAGCATGGTCTCCACGCTGTCGCAGATCAGCTCGCGGGATGCCAGGCTGTACTTCATGCCCACATGGCCCATGGCGATGCCGTCGCACACGCCGATGGCGGGGATCAGGATGGGCGTGCCGCCTGCCATCTCGACACCAGCCTTGACGGCATCGGCGATCTTATCCAGATTCATATGGCCGGGCACGATCTCGCTGTAGGCGCTCACCACGCCGATCAGCGGGCGCTCCAGTTCTTCGGGCGTGTAGCCCAGTGCGTAGAACAGGCTTCGGTTCGGGGCGCGCTCCGAGCCCTTGGTCACGTTGTCACTTCTCATTTTCAAATCCTCCACGACTGCCGCTGACGCGGCAGATGATGTTCCGGCTTTGCCGGAATGATGTACTCCTGCGGAGCATGATGTTTTTGCAAATGCAAAAATGATGTTTGCCGCATGGCGGCAAATGGAACAGACAGCAGACAAACCGCTTTCTGCTCATGCGCCGCAGCGCACCTCATTTGCCAACGGCAAACATCATTGCAATGCTACATCATGTGCCTGCGGCACACATCATTTTTTACTTCTTCAGCCAGCTCATCATGCTGCGCAGCTCTGCGCCGACCTTCTCGATGGGCAGCTCAGCTTCCATGCGGCGCTTTGCCAGGAAGTGGACCTTGCGGCCGCCGTTGGGGCTCATCTCGGTCAGGAACTCGGAAGCGAAGGTGCCGTCCTGGATCTCGGTCAGGACCTTCTTCATCTCCTTGCGGGTCTCCTCGGTGATCAGGCGCTTGCCGGTGCGGTAGTCGCCGTACTCTGCGGTGTTGGAGATGGAGTAGCGCATCTTGGAGAAGCCGCCCTCGTTGATCAGGTCAACGATCAGCTTCATCTCGTGGCAGGTCTCAAAGTATGCCATCTCGGGCTCGTAGCCAGCCTCCACCAGGGTGTCGAAACCAGCATGGATCAGCTCGGAAACGCCGCCGCACAGCACTGCCTGCTCGCCGAACAGGTCGGTCTCGGTCTCCTCACGGAAGGTGGTCTGCAGGATGCCTGCACGGCCTGCGCCGATGCCGGAAGCATAGGCCAGAGCGATATCCTTTGCCTTACCGGTGTAGTCCTGCTCCACGCAGATCAGAGAGGGGCAGCCCTCGCCCTCGGTGTACAGGCGGCGCACGATGTGGCCGGGGCCCTTGGGAGCGATCATGATGACGTCCACGTTCTTGGGAGCGGTGATGGTCTTGAAGTGGATGTTGAAGCCGTGTGCAAAGGCCAGTGCCTTGCCCTCGGTCATGTAAGGTGCGACCTGCTTGTTGTAGATGTCGGCGCACAGCTCATCGGGCACCAGCATCATGACCACATCACCGGCCTTGGCAGCTTCTTCCACTTCCATGACCTTGAAGTTCTCGTGCGTTGCTGCGAACTCAGAAGCCTTCTCCCAGTGAGCGGAACCCTTGCGCAGGCCGACGACAACGTTGACACCGCTCTCGGCCAGGTTCTCGGAGTGAGCGTGGCCCTGGCTGCCGAAGCCGATGATGGCGACGGTCTTGCCGTCCAGCACGCCGAGGTTGCAGTCGGAATCGTAGTATTTCTTGATAGCCATGGTAGTTGTTCTCCTTTTAATTTTTCTTGTTGTGGCTAATTATAAACGTACTTTTATTTTTTCGCTCACTGGGGAGCGGAAAAGCTCAGGTTCTCTCCGGGCAGTGGGTGCCGGGCAGGGGCAGCTGGGCCGAGCGCACCTGCTGCGGCGGCTTCTGCATATGCTGGTGCATCCCGCCGCGTTCCAGTGCGGTGACGCCGGTGCGGCACTGCTCAAGGATCTTGTAATCCGTGAACATTTTCAGGAAGGCGTCGATCTTATCCGGCTTGCCGATCAGCTCAAACACCATGCTGTCCGGCGAAAGGTCAATGATCTTTGCCTTGTAGATGCTGGCGATCTCCCGCAGCTCGCTGCGGTTGTGCACGTCAGAGGCCACTTTCAGCAGCAGCAGTTCGCGCTCCAGCGATTTTTCGCTGTCCAGTACGAACACCTGCCGGGTCACTTCCAGCCGTTCGGTCTGCAGGATCAACTGCTGCAGCGCCTTGTCGTCGCTGGTGATGGTGACAGTGATGCGGCTCACCGCCGGGTCGTTGGTGGCCGAGACGGTCAGGCTGTCAATGTTGAAGCCGCGGCGGCAGAACAGGTTGGACACACGGGCCAGAACGCCGCTCTGGTTGTCCACCAGCAGGCTGATGACCCTGCGCTTGTTGGATTCCATAGGTTCGCGTCCTCCTTATTCCATGATGATGTCGTTGATGTCGCCGCCGCCGGGGATCATGGGCAGCACGCGCTCATCCTTATCAATGACACACTCGATCCAGGTGGGGCCCTTCTGCTTGAGGGCATCCGCAAAGGCGGCCTGGAACTCGGGCAGGTTTTTGCAGCGGTAGCCCTTCAGGCCAAAGCCGTCCGCCAGCTTGACGAAGTCGGTCTTGCGGTGGGGGTCAGTCTGGCTGTAGCGCTTGCCGTAGAAGATGGTCTGCCACTGGCGTACCATGCCCAGCACGGAGTTATTGAAGATGACCGTGATGATGGGCAGCTCGTAGCTGACGGCGGTGCAGGCCTCGTTCAGGTTCATGTGGAAGGAGCCGTCGCCGGTGAACATGACCACCCGCTGGTCACGGCCCAGGGCCATCTGCGCGCCGATGGCAGCGCCGTAGCCGAAGCCCATGGTGCCCAGACCGCCGCTGGTGATAAAGCCGCGGCTCTTGGTGTGGCGCAGGTACTGGGCGGCCCACATCTGGTGCTGGCCCACATCGGTGACATACACGGCCTCGGGGCCGCACTGGTTGCACACCTCGCCGATGACCTGATGCGGCATCAGGCGGGTGGGGTCGGAAACAGGATGGTAATCCTGTGCCTGCCACTCGCGGATCATGGTCATCCACTCGGGATGCTTCTTTTCCTCGATCTGCGGCAGCATGGCATTCAGCACATAGGCGGCATCGCCCACAATGGAGAGGTCCACTTCCACATTCTTGCCCAGCTCGCTGGCGTCGATGTCGATCTGGATGATGGTGGCGTTCTTGGCAAAGGTCTTGGGGTTCAGGGCCACACGGTCCGAGAAGCGGGTGCCCACCGCGATCAGTACATCACAGTCGGCCACGGCCCGGTTGGAGGTGTAGCAGCCGTGCATGCCCAGCATGCCGATGTTCATCGGGTCGCCGTAGGGCACGACGCCGGCCGCCATCAGGGTGTAGGTGGCGGGAATTTCCGCCTTGTGCAGCAGATCCCGCAGCGGCTGGCAGGAAGCCGCGCTGCGCACGCCGCCGCCGAAGTAGACCAGCGGGCGCTGGGCCGCGTTGATGAGGTCGGCCGCCCACTTGACCTGTTCGGCGTTGAAGGTGGTCACGGTGCGGATGGGTTCAGGGTGCTTGGGGGTGAACTCGCAGACGGCTGCGGTCACATCCTTGGGGATGTCCACCAGCACCGGGCCTTTGCGGCCGCTCTGCGCGATGCGGAAGGCAGAACGCATGGTGTCGGCCAGGTCTTCCACCCGGCGCACCGTGAAGTTGTGCTTGGTGATGGGCATCGTGATACCCTCAATGTAGGCTTCCTGGAAGCTGTCCGTGCCCAGACCTGCGGTGGGCACGTTGCCGGTGAAGGCCACCATGGGCACCGAGTCCATGTAGGCGGTGGCAATGCCGGTGACCAGATTGGTGGCACCCGGGCCGCTGGTGGCCAGCACCACGCCGGTGCGGCCGGTGGCACGGGCATAGCCGTCTGCCGCATGGGCCGCGCCCTGCTCGTGGGCGGTAAGCACATGGGTGATGCGGTCGGAATTCTTATACAGCTCATCATAAAGGTTCAGCACTGCGCCGCCGGGATAGCCAAAAAGGGTATCCACGCCCTGTTCGCAGAGGACCTCGACAAAAATCTGGGAACCATTCAACTGCATGGTGCGTTACTCCTGTTTCTTTCCTGATCCTTCTATCATTGACACGCTTCTGCCGCAGGAGACCGGGTATAAAAAAAGCCCTTGTCCCCTGTTCTCCAAGAGACAAAGACCTTGTGATCATCAAGCTCTCTGCGGTACCACTCTCGTTGACGTGCCCTGCACGCCCCCTCACGGACTTCCAGCAAAGTCCCGCACTGTAACGGCTGCAACCGGCGCTGCTTACAAGGGTTTGCACCCGTTGGGCAGGCTGCTCCGGGATGATTTTCCGCACGAAACGCTGACTGCCTTGCACCAGACGGCAGCTCTCTGAACAGTGGGGATCGTGTGGTACTTTTTCCCATCCGCGCATTTGTTGATGTAAATTATACTATAAATCGGCCTTTTGTCAATCGACGATTTGTCTCCTGAACCGCCTCAAACATGAAGGGATTTGAACACTGACATTTCAGTTCTTGCGCGGGGCACAAAAGTGCTGTATACTTCTTCTATGCGCGTGTGCGCGTATTTTTATGATGCAACTGAGGGACAGGAATATGAGATTGAACGAATGGAATGCCCGTCTGCACGGGCTCGTGGTCTTTCGCAGTCTGCTGGACGATGCCGTTGTGGCAAAGCTCGTGGACCTGACGGACCGCATGGCCTCCGGCACGCCCGGCTGCAGTGCCGTGTGTGACGCCGTGGCGCAGTTTGAGGCTGCACTGTTTGAGCACACCACCAACTGGGGCGACTACCTCAGTGCTGCCGTGCTGGAAGCCGAGACCGTCTGCGTGCGCAGTGCCGCCGCAGGCGCACTGGCCCCGGCCCTGCAGACCGCACTGGACAGTGAGCTGGCCTTTCTGCAGGCGCTGTGCGGCCTGACGCTGGACGAGCTGCTGGCTTCCGGCGGGGTCCCCGCCCAGAGCGCAGAGTACGCCTTCCTGCCCCGGTGGGAGACTTCCGCCATCGACCTGCCCGCCGCCTACGCCCAGCGCATGAGCGAGGTGGGCCGCAAGGGCTACGGCATGTTCGCCAAGCATCACGTCTTCACGGTGGAGAACGGTCAGCTGGTGCCGGTGAAGTACCCGGACCCCCAGCGTCTTTCTGAGCTGCCGGGCTACGAGAAGGAGCGGGAGAAGGTCATCGCCAACACCCGTGCCCTGCTGGCCGGGATGCCCGCCAACAATGTGCTGCTCTACGGCGACGCGGGCACCGGCAAGTCCAGTGCCGTGAAGGCCATTGCCAATGAGTTTGCGCCCGAGGGCCTGCGGCTGGTGGAAGTGAAAAAGAACCAGCTTTACCAGATCCCGGACCTGATGGACAAGCTGGCCGCAAATCCGCTGAAGTTCATCCTGTTCATCGACGACCTGAGCTTTACCGCCAACGACGACAACTTTGCCGCGCTCAAAGCCATCCTCGAGGGCAGCGTGGGCGGCCGGGCAAAGAACATTGCAGTGTACGCCACCTCCAACCGCCGCCACCTTATTAAAGAGACCCTCACCGACCGCACCGGCGACGACATCCACGAAGCCGACACCCGGCAGGAGCTGATGAGCCTTTCGGCCCGGTTCGGCCTGACGGTGACCTTCCAGCGGCCGGAGAAAGCCCGGTTCGAGACCATCCTCGCCGAGCTGGCAAAGCAGCACCACATCGACATGCCCATGGACCAGCTGCTGGTCAAGGCCGAAGCCTTTGCCATCCGTGCCGGCGGCCGCAGCCCGCGCGTCGCAAAGCAGTTCATTGAACAGTGCGAAGCAGGCGTGCAGAAATAAATTTCCTTTTACAGCAAAAATCAGGACACCCGCGGGTGCCCTGATTTTTTGTTTTTTCTTATTCTCCGCGGGGCGGCCTTGCAGAGCGGTTTGCTTCCTACGCAAGGATCTTCTTCAGCTGGCATTGCAGGATTGCGTTCAGCCGTTCGATCCGCTCCGGCTCGATGCAAATCTCCGGATGGCCCGCGAAGTGGAAGTCTTTCAGGTTTTTCAGGTCTGCGCGGATGTCGTCTGTCAGCAGTCCCCTGGCCGTGGCGATAAAATCCGAACCCAGCCGGGGCGCACAGTGCCGGATGCACCATTCCATATTTTTCAGCTGGTCGCTGTCCAGATCGAACAGCAGGCTTCGGTTGTTGTCGAACACCGGTGCCATTTTTTGGATCTGCAGCGTATCGTTCTCGTACAGCACGCCGAAGTTTCCGCTGTGGCGGTCAATGTTCAGGATCAACGCATCCAGAATGCACATCCGCCGGAAAGCGCCTCCACTCCCGATGCTTTCAAAGCAGTGGAGGAACCCGGAGATCGTGCGGTCTTTCGTGAGGGCCGCCGCCTTTGCCAGGCCGTACCGTTCGCTGGTGAACAGCGCACATTTGGAGATCAGCTCGCCATGGTAGAAGGCAAGTTCATAACGGACCGCATCCGGACAGAGAATAGCCGCAAGCTGCGAAGCAAGGTATTCTGCGATCGGCTCCACGCCGAACACACCGCCCGTTTTATAGAGCTGAATGGTGTCATCTTCCCGCACCCAGCATTTCGCATACTGCCCGTCCGTGCTGAACTCCGGGGAGGTGGAAGAAAAGCCGGAACTGCTCACGGAGCCATCAAACGCGGCTTCGGAAATGATCTCGTTGAACGGGTTCCGATAGAGGGAAACGTCCTTCCACTGCAGGCCGGAATCCACCGGCTTGACCCAGAAGGTGTCATTCAGAGAGAGCGCATGGGTAACGTTCAGATAGCCTTCCAGCGTGTCGCAGCCATACTCTTTCAGAAGTTCGGCAATATGTGCCCGGTGCTTTGGCGCTTTGCGCTGCTCCAGAAAATCCGTCAGGTTTGCGTATCCAAAGGGCCGAAGTTCCGTGTGCCAGACATCTTCCTGCGCGGTCGTTTCCAGATATTCGTTCTGCTCACAATGGAATTCCAGCCAGACGGAATCCTTGTTCAAAAAGAGATACTGCATCCGCAACGCTCCTTTCCCTCCAGGATCGGCACAATCCCAGTCTAGCTTTATGATACCATGAAGCACGCGCTTGCCAAGGGGGCCCGCTAGGGACTTCATTGTTCCGCTTCGCTTCGCAAACGCGAACTTGTCGGGGCGGGGCCCCTCCACCTTGCCTGCGGCAAGACCGTTCCGTCGCTTAAAGTCCCCGCTGGGGACTTCATTGTTCCGCTTCGCTTCGCAAACGCGAACTTGTCGGGGCGGGGCCCCTCCACCTTGCCTGCGGCAAGACCGTTCCGTCGCTTAAAGTCCCCGCTGGGGACTTCATTGTTCCGCTTCGCTTCGCAAACGCGAACTTGTCGGGGCGGGGCCCCTCCACCTTGCCTGCGGCAAGACCGTTCCGTCGCTTAAAGTCCCCGCTGGGGACTTCATTGTTCCGCTTCGCTTCGCAAACGCGAACTTGTCGGGGCGGGGCCCCTCCATCTTGCTGCCGCAAGACCGTTCTGTCGCTTAAAGTCCCCACTGGGGACTTCATTGCTCCGCTTCGCTTCGCAAACGCGAACTTGTTGAGTTAAGTATACCATACTCCCTGGTGAAAGAACAGGCTAATCTAGCACAAAAGGCAGGATACCACGCTATGGTGATACCCTGCCTTTGCTGTTCTCGTCCTATCCTGCCTGCCACAAACAAAAAATCCTCAGACAAAAGTCTGAGGATTTTTGTGGTGGACGGTACAGGACTCGAACCTGTGACCTCCTGCACGTCAAGCAGATGCTCTACCAGCTGAGCTAACCGTCCATACATCATATCGACTCGGTTATTTTACCACAGCTTCGGCAAAAAAGCAATACTTTTCTGCAACTTTTTTATTTTTACACGGCCAGCGCCTTATGGATGATGTCATACAGCACCGGCTTCATGGCCTCGATGTCGTCCGGCTTGCCTTCCAGAATGCTGGAGTAGCACACCGACATACACATGCTGCCCAGCGCCGTGATGCGCTGGTAGATCTCGCGCTCGGTGCGGCCTGCCATCTCCGGGCTGGACATCACCACGGTGAGCAGCTTGCGCATCAGAGGTTCGGCGTCGCGGCTGGCCTCGATCTGGTCCAGCCCCGGCCAGACGAAGTTGCGCTCCAGAAATTTCAGCACCAGCGTGTCGCGGCGCAGCGCTTCAATGATGTGGTCGATCACCGCCACCATCTTATCCGGGAAGGTCTGCAGCTCGGTCTGCTGCTCCACAGCCATGCACGCCTCGCTCAGCAGCTGGTAGCTCACCCGGCCCAGCAGCGCCTGCATCACGGCACCCTTATCCTGGAAATACAAATAAAAGGTGCCTTTTGCCACCTTTGCGCGGGAGGTGATGTCCTCCACGCTGGTCTTCGCGGTGCCGCGCTCCAAAAACAGCTCATAGGCCGCGTCCAGCAGCGCCCGGCGCTTTTCCTGCTTTTTTCCCTCCACGGTGCTCATGCTCTGGGTCGATTCCTCTTTCCTCTTGTTTTTGCCTTTTGTTCCGGGCACATCCCGGTGTTGCGTCCGGTTTACTTTTCTTAGTTTAGCAGTCCTTGTGCGAATGTGCAAGCCCACTTTCCTATACAATTTTCCGTCCGTGATAAGAAAACTGACTTTTGGTCATTTTTGTGCTTGACACCCGCCGCTTCCTGAATATAATAGGGTTTGCTTAGAAATGACCAGCGGTCATTTTGCTAAGATTCTTTAACCACTTTCTATTCTGGAGGGTTCTCATGAAAAAGATCGCACAGGGCATCGTGCGGTTCCGGAAGCTGATTTTGACAGTAGCATTCCTGCTGCTGATCCCTTCCGCCATCGGCGCGATCGCCACCCGCATCAACTATGACATCCTCACCTACCTGCCGCAGGATCTGGACTCCATGATCGGCGAGGTAGCCCTTGAGGACGACTTCCATCTGGCCTCCACCGGCATGATCACGGTCGAAGGCCTGCCTACCAACGAGCTCATCGCCATGAAGAAGGACATCGACGCCGTGCCCGGCGTCACCCAGACCTTCTGGCTCAGCGATGTGATCGACCCCAGCATCCCCACCGAGATGCTCCCCGCCGATGTGCAGCAGTTCATGTTCGGCAAGAACGATTCCACCATGCTGCTGGTCCGCTTTGACGCCCCCAGCGCCAGCGATGAGACCATGGAGGCCGTCAAGCAGATCGAAAAGCTGCTGCGCAAGGACTGCTTCTTCGGCGGCATGAGCGTCATCCTGCAGGACACCAAGGCACTGGTCAATCAGGAAATGCCCATGTACATCCTGATCGCCGTGGGTGCCAGCCTGCTGGTGCTGTTCCTCTCGCTGGAAAGCACCATCACCCCGCTGCTGTTCATGCTGGGCCTTTTGTTCCCCATCGTGTACAACTTCGGCACCAACATCCTGCTGGGCCAGATCAGCTACATCACCGAGGCGCTTGCCACCGTGCTGCAGCTGGGCGTTACGATGGACTTCTCCATCTTCCTGCTGCACCGCTATCAGGAAGAAAAGGAGCTGCGCTCCTCCAACGAGGAGGCCATGACCAGCGCTATCTGCAAGACCATGACCTCCATCTCCGCTTCCAGCCTGACCACCATTGCAGGCTTCCTGGCTCTGTGCGCCATGCGCCTGACGCTGGGCCGCGATATCGGCCTTGTCATGGCAAAGGGCGTGGCACTGGGCGTCATCTGCACCGTGGTCATTCTGCCCGCCCTGATCCTTACCTTTGATAAGTGGGTGGAAAAATACAAGCACCGCACTGTCATCCCCAAGCTGACCAAGCTGAGCTACTTCGTCTCCAACCACGCGGTGCCCATCGTGGTCGCCTTTATCCTTATTATTATCCCCTTTGCCATCGCCCAGAACAAGACCGAAGTCTACTACACCCTGTTCGATTCCCTGCCCCAGGACCTGACCGGCATCGTGGGCACCAACAAGCTGGGCGAGGATTTCGGCATGACCACCAGCCACTTTATTCTGGTGCATGACGACCTGACCGCTTCCGAGGTGTCCGACCTGTGCGACGAACTCAAGGATGTGGACGGCATCACCCAGGTGATGAGCCTGGATTCCATCACCGGCCCGGGCTTTGATACAGAGCTGCTGCCCGACAGCGTGATGGAGATCCTGCAGTCCGGCGGCTACAAGCTGATTTTGGCCAACAGTTCCTACAAGACCGGCACCGACGCCATCAACAACCAGCTGGACGAGATGATCAGCCTGATCAAAAACGTAGACCCCGAGGGCGTCATCACCGGTGAAGGCGCTATGACCAAAGACCTGATCGAGGTGGCAGACGTGGACTTCAAGAACGTCAACGTCTGGTCGATTCTGGCGGTTCTCGCCATCATCGCCATCTCCTTCAAGAGCATCTCCATCCCGGCCCTGCTGGTCGCCAGCATCGAGGCCGCCATCGCCATCAACATGGGCATCCCGTACTTTACCGGTACGCAGCTGCCCTTCATCGCCAGCATCGTCATCGGCACTATCCAGCTGGGCGCTACCGTGGACTACTCCATCCTGATGACCACCCGCTACCATGAGGAACGTGCCTTTGGACGCAGCCCCAAAGAGGCTGCCCAGCAGTCGCTGGAACACTGCAGCCAGTCCATCCTGACCAGCGGCCTGACCTTCTTTGCCGCCACCGTCGGCGTGGCCGCCATCAGCAAGATGGAGCTGCTGCGCAGCATCTGCCTGCTGATCTCCCGCGGTGCACTGATCAGTATGGTCGTCATTCTGGTGGTCCTGCCCGCAGCCCTGATGCTGTGCGACTGGATCATCCGCCACACCACCCTCAAGTGGATGGTGCCCGAAACAGCCAACGCCAAGAAGTCTGAAAAGGAGTAATGCGTTATGAAAAAATCGCTTCGTTTCGCCAGTGCGGCGCTGGCTGTTGCCCTCGCCGCCAGCTGTGCCGCGCCCGCTTTTGCCGCCGGCAGCAGCAGCTTTACCAAGTCTGAGACCGTGTATGCCGTGATGAACGACGACGGCTCCATCAGCAGCACCACCGTCAGCGAGCATGTGTACAGCGCTTCCGGCCTGTCCAATGTCACCGATAAGAGCAGCCTGACCAACATCCAGAACACCGAGAGCGACGCCGCGTTCACCCAGAACGGTGAGGACATCACCTGGAACACCGACGACACCGATGTTTACTATAAGGGCGACACCGACCGCAGCCTGCCCATCTCCGCCAAGATCACCTACGCCATGGACGGCCAGGAGGCTGCCCTGGAAGACCTGATCGGCAAGAGCGGCCACCTGACCGTGACCATCGCCCTGACCAACAGCGAGACCGACACCATCACCGTCAACGGTGCTGAGCGCACCATCGTCACCCCGCTGATCACCGCCGTGGGCGTGATCTTCGGCGAGGATGCTTCCAACGTCACCGCTGAGCACGGCATCATCGAGAGCGCTGCCAAGAGCAGCGTGGCCGCCTTCGTCACCCTGCCGGGCGTGAAGGATTCTCTGTCCGGCCTGCTGCCCGACGAAGTGGACAGCATCGAGGACTACCTGCAGGATACCATCACCGTGGAGGCTGATGTCACCGAGCTGACCTGCCCGCAGGTGATGATGGCCTGCGCCACCAGCACCGCCGCTCTGGGCACCGACAATGTGTTTGACCTGAGCAGTATCAACGACCTGACCGATGGCATCAACCAGCTGAACGACGCCATGAGCCAGCTGTTGGACGGCGCTTCTCAGCTGGAAGATGGTACCACTCAGCTGGCCAGCGGTGTGCTGGCCCTGCTGGACGGCGCCAACACCCTGAACAATGGCGCAGCCGCACTGGACGAGGGTCTGGGGCAGCTGACCAACGGTCTGGACACCCTAAGCGCCAACAACAGCGCCCTGAACAGCGGCGCACAGCAGGTGGCTGACGGCGTGCTGGCTTCTGCCAACAAGACCCTGAAAGAGGGCGGTCTGATCGACACCGATATGACCTGGGACAACTACGCCGCAGTCATCGACAGCATTCTGACCATGAACGACAAGACGCTGGCTGCCGGACGCCGCAAGATGGTGCGCACCATCTGGGAGCAGGCTCCCAGCTTCAAGGACAGCCAGCTGGATCTGGCGCTGTACCTTTCCGCCACCAAGACGAACCATGATCTGGAGGCTGCTCTGCACCTGATGCAGAACTACGACCCCTCCATGCTGTGCGGTCTGGTGCAGCTACTGACCAGTCAGGAGGCCAAGGATACCGCCAAGGCAGAGCTGAAGTATCAGGTAGAGAACAGTCAGGATATCGCGGATGTGCGCGCCCTGAAGGACAGCCTTTCCAAGATCCAGTACTTCGTTTCCAGCGTGGGCCAGTACACCGCCGGCGTGCAGACCGCTGCAGACGGTGCCCACTCTGCCAAGGACGGCAGCGCGCAGCTGGCCGCAGGCACCCAGACCCTGTACGACGGTGTGAACACCCTGAACACCGGTGCCAGCCAGCTGAATGACGGCGCAGGCCAGCTGAACGACGGCCTGAACCAGTTCAACGAGGAAGGCATCTCCAAGCTGACCGGCGCACTGGACGAGGATCAGCTCCACGGCCTGAAGACCGTGCTGGACGAGATGACCGACCGTCTGGAAAACTACACCAGCTTTGCCGGTGCCCCGGACGACGCCGAGAACAGCGTGAAGTTCATCTACAAGACCGCTGAGACCGTCGCCGCTGCGGATGCTACCGTTGCCGAGACCGAGACCGTGCAGGAAGGCAACTTCTTCACCCGCCTGTGGCAGCGCATCGTGAACCTGTTCAAGTTCTGATAAGCCATCTTCGAGATCTCATGTTGAACCTCATTCCATAAAGAAGCAGAAAACCCCAGCCGACCGGCTGGGGTTTTCTGCTGTAACCCTCTCAGCCTCACTTCGTTTGGCAGCTCCTCCGGCCGGGGGAAGATGGCGAAGCCAAAAAGGGGAGCACCTGTCGAACGTATGCGAGACTGAGAGGGTTTCGTCTGCTGACGCGGATGCTCCCGCAGGGAGCCAGCGGCAGCATATGCCGTTTCCCGTTACGGCCCTTCTCGTGAAAAAGCAAAGGAGAAAAGCCCGCAGGCTTTTCTCCTTTGCAAATTAAAAATAATTTTTCCGCTGAAAATGCTCAGAGCGAAGCGGAGAGCATTTTAAATCGTTTACTTGATCAGGTTCACGAACACCGGGCAGAGCACGGCGGTCAGCACACCGGCCACCGCGATGGAAAGGCCGCTCATGGCACCTTCTACCTCGCCCATCTGCAGCGCCTTGCTGGTGCCCACGGCGTGCGCTGCCGTGCCGATGCCCACGCCCTTCGCGATGGGGTCGGTGATGTGGAACACCTTGCACACGGTCTCGGCCAGCAGGGCACCCACGATGCCGGTGACGATAACGATGGCACCGGTCAGCGCCGCAATGCCGCCCAGCTCTGCGGCCACGTCCATGCTGATGGCGGTGGTCACGGACTTGGGCAGCAGGGTGGCATACTGCTCACGGGTCAGGTCCAGCGCCAGTGCCAGCGCCAGTGCGCTGCCAAGACTCACCAGCGTGCCCACCGAAATGCCTGCAATGATGGCGGCGGCATTCTCTTTCAGCAGGTCGATCTTCTCATACAGCGGGATGGCCAGTGCCACCGTGGCGGGCAGCAGCAGGTAATTCACCGGTGCTGCGCTGACCTTGTAGTCTGCATACGGGATCTTGCACACCGAAAGAAACACGATGACAAAAATGCTGCCCAGCAGCAGCGGGTTGAAGATGGCCTTGCCGGTCAGCTTATTAATGAGGGCGCCCAGCGCAAAAGCGGCCAGTGTGAGCAGCACGCCCCATGCGGCAGAGCCGGACAGAAAATCATTCAGCAGCTGCGTCATTGTCGGCCTCCTTGTTTTTGCAGCCGGCCAGGGCCTGCGTGGTCTTGCCTGCGCTTACCATCACCAGCACCGTCACCGGGATGATGGCAATGAGGATGGGCAGCAGCATTTCGCCCATTTCTGCCCACAGCTCCATCACACCGGCGGCAGCGGGCACGAACAGCAGCGGGAAGATGCCGGTGAGGTAGGTGCCCACCTCTTTCACGTCTTCCAGCTTCACCAGCTTGAAGTTCAGCGCGGCCAGCAGCAGCACCAGCCCGTAAACGCTGGCCGGGACCGGCAGGGGCAGCACATGGTGAAGGATCTCACCTAAAAAGCAAAACGCAAGAATGCGTGCAAACTGAAAAATGTATTTCGTAGCAAAACGCTCCTTCCTTGGGTAAAAGTGTAAAAAGTCACATCGAATGTAAAGTATACCGCAGGAGGTCAAAACCATCAACCGTGATTCTGGATAAGAAAAACTGCACATTTTGCAGAGAACTGTGCAGAAAAAGCGCACCGGCAGAACCGGTGCGCTCTCATGCAGATTTGATATCAGATCACATAATCATTTCCCGCCTGATCGGGCAGGGCGAGGTCTGCGAGGGTGATGTTGCCAAAATAATTAGAGATGAGGTCATTCAGGCCCTTCCACATCTCATAGGTGCGGCAGTCTGCCATGCGGTGGCAGGGTGCTGCGCCGGGGGTCAGGCAGCTGACGGGTGCAAGGCTGCCCTCGGTCAGCATCAAAATCTCGCCCACGGTGTACTGGTCCGGGCTGCGGGTCAGCCGGTAGCCGCCGCCCTTGCCGCGCAGACCTTCCAGAAAGCCGTTCTGCACCAGCACCTTGAGGATGTTTTCGAGATATTTTTCCGAGATCTCCTGCCGGGCAGCGACCTCTTTGAGGGGGACATATTTTTCAGACTGATGCTCGGCCAGGTCGATCATCACGCGCAGTGCATAGCGCCCTTTGGTGGACACGATCATAATAGTGTACTTCCTTTGTTGGTTGATCAAATTTCAAACCTATTATACAACAGGGTAAATAATATTTCAATCCCACTTTTTTCAAAAAATCCATTGACAAGCGCCCAAATGGGGACTATAATACCATCAAACCCACAAACAATGTTGGTTTAAAGGATTTAAAACCGGGCCGCCCGGCTGGGCACACCGCCCATACAAAAACTGTATCAGGAGGAAACCACTATGAGCAAGATTTACACCGCCGCAGACCAGCTGATCGGCCACACTCCTCTGCTGGAGCTGACCCACATTGAAAAAGAGCAGAACCTGTCTGCCCACCTCATCGCAAAGCTGGAGTACTTCAACCCGGCCGGTTCCGTGAAGGACCGCATCGCCAAAAAGATGATCGACGACGCCGAGGCCAAGGGCCTGCTGAAGGAAGGCTCAGTCATCATCGAACCCACCTCCGGCAACACCGGCATCGGTCTGGCTGCCGTAGCCGCCGCCAAGGGCTACCGCATCATCATCGTGATGCCCGAGACCATGAGCGTGGAGCGCCGCCAGCTGATGAAGGCTTACGGTGCCGAGCTGGTGCTGAGCGAGGGTGCCAAGGGCATGAAGGGTGCCATTGCCAAGGCCG